>Ga0105348_1000135_pt1 | contig 53645 bp, 42 predicted proteins | sample EN8Hudsemesocosm_2_FD_83504 | JGI IMG/M metagenome (GOLD analysis project Ga0105348, IMG submission 83504) | Methane-oxidizing microbial communities from mesocosms in the Hudson Canyon - EN8C Hudson Canyon | ecosystem: Environmental > Aquatic > Marine > Cold seeps | place: Hudson Canyon... | reverse complement strand
TTTATTATGCTAAAGGGGATATTTTCTTAATTTGATATTTTTGATTTAAAGGTAAAGAGGAAAGGTTGCTTCCAAGGTGCCGCAGCTCACAATAGTCCTGAACACCGTGTGTTCAGGGCGGAAATATCATGCTAACCGTAGGCTTCCCGATACGAGCCGGGCTTGCGCAATAGCTAATAGTCAATTCCCTAAGGTAAAACTTATCGGCTCAGGGACATAGTTCGCACACAAACACCCCAGAAGCAGATTTAGTATAGCGAAAAAATGATCATCGAATAAGTTTTTTTTTGTAAAAGTGAATCGAGTGCTGTCTAATTATTCGTTATGTTTTATTTTTAAGCTAACACGGCTTTACAGGAGATAGCCAAGCGGCAGAAAAGCTAAACAGTTAATGTTTATGCGCTTTTTTTCTTGGTAGGAGAAAGGGCTTGTTCTATGGTTGACTGTAATAAAGCAATCTTTTCTTGGTTTTCTTGTTGCTCAACTTTTAATTGTTGTTGAGTTTTTAGTAAATCATTTGCCAAGTTTAGTGCAGTCATTAGTAAGGTTTGCTCTGGTGTACTAATTGCTTTGCTAGCACCAGCTTTAGATAAACGCTCACTTAGTTCTTGTGCCGCAGACAATAAAGCAGTTTCTTGCCCTATTGGGCAAGCTATTTTTAGCTTGCGATCAACAATGTTGATTTCGACAGTTCTTTGCGCCATTTATAAAAAATTCCAAGAGTTATTAACAATATAGCCATAGATTAGCTAAATATTGCCCATTATTTTAATGATAACTACGCTTAGCGTGCTATGCAAGTAAATAGCGCTGTTAAAAAGGTTTTTTCTGTTATTTTTCTTTTCTGATATTTTAGGCAGTGATACCATTACTGGTAATATCATCCAGAAACCACAGAATGAAATCATGACTGATACAACAACGACTAACGACAGCAATAATAACTTAATTGATTTTGCTACTATGCAAGCCATCTTAACGAGTGAAGATGTTAAATCTCATGCTAGTGAGCTTCACGGCGTTTTAACGGGCTTGGTGTGTGCGGGTTTTGAGTTTGAAGATCAAGGTTACCTTGGCATGCTGAACGATCTTTTCAATGAAGGTGATGGTTTTCCTAGCGCGGTTAAAGTTGCTCTTAAACAATTGTATAGCGAGTTATGGACTAGCATTTTAGATGATAGCTATAGCTTTAATTTATTATTACCAGACGACGATGACTCAATGGCAGAACGCGGTCATGCATTGAGTGTTTGGGTACAAGGTTTTAATTTAGGCTTTGGTTTACAGCAAAAAGACAGCCCAGTGGTCTCTGAAGATGTTAAAGAAGTTTTAACTGACTTTGGTGAAATTGCTAATCTATCTGATGAAATGGATGAAGATGAAGATACCGAGCAAGCGTATTTTGAAATCAGTGAGTATGTTCGTATTTCTGCCTTGCTTTGTTTTAGTGAACTCGCTACTCCGCCAAATGTTCAACCAACGAATGATGAGAAAAAAACACTTCATTAGTAACCCACGGGCGATTTTAAACTGATATATCGTCAAATTTAATAATAACTTCTCAATACATAAAGGCATGACGTTAATTATGAGTTCAATATCAATTAGTCAGTTAGCTATGAGTGATTATGCTAACCATCGTGCTGCGTTTTTCAAAAAAATGCCAAGCAATAGTGTGGCACTTTTTCCTGCTGGCAAAGAGTTAACCCGTAGTAACGATACCGAATATGCTTTTTGTCAAAACAAAAGCTTCTTTTATTTAACCGGGTTTAATGAGCCGGATGCCTTATTAGTTTTACTTAAAGATGAACAGGGCAATAATAAATCAGTGCTTTTTTCACTACCAAAAGATCCATTACATGAAATTTGGCAAGGTCGTCGGGTAGGGCAAATAAAAGCGGTAGAAGAATATGGTGTTGATGAAAGCTATGAGTTAGCTGAAATTGATGTGTTATTGTCTGATTATATTGATGGTAAAAGCCAAGTATTATTTGGCTTTAATGATGATACTTTTGCCGCACAAGTTTTTACTTGGTTAAAGCAAGTAAAAAGTCGAGTTCGTCAAGGCGCAACTTCTCCTGAGCAACTCACTGATGCGGATCCGATTATTGCTGATTTAAGATTAATTAAATCAGAGAATGAACTGGCGTTGATGCGCACCGCCAACCACATTTCTGGATTAGCGCACCAACGTGCTATGCAAAAAAGCCAAGTGGGCAAGTTCGAATATCAAATAGAAGCTGAAATTTTACATGAATTTGCTCGCCATGGTGCCAGACATCCAGCTTATGCCAGTATTGTTGCTGGCGGAGATAATGCCAATATTTTGCATTACACCAACAATGATGATGTGTTAAAAGATAACGAATTATTATTGATTGATGCCGGTGCAGAGCTATCGGGCTATGCAGCTGATATCACTCGAACTTTTCCTATCAATGGCAAATTTACAGCTCCGCAAAAGGCAATATATCAATTAGTACTTGATGCTAAAAACTTAGCAATTAATGCAATTAAACCGGGGATGTGCTTCGCCAAATTAAATACGCTTACCAACACATTTTTAACCCAAGGGCTAATTGATTTAGGTATTTTAGTTGGCGACCTTGATGAGTTAATGGCAGAAAAGAAAGTAAAAGACTACTTCATTCATGGTCTTGGTCATTGGTTAGGCTTAGATGTTCATGATGTTGGTGATTACCAAATTAGTCTTGATAAAGAGCAATTACGAGCCTTTGACGTTGGCATGGTAATGACTATTGAACCAGGGATCTATATTCCACTGACTGATGTCAATGTTGATGAAAAGTGGCGTGGAATTGGAGTACGTATTGAAGATAATATTGCGGTAACTGTCGATGGTTTTGAAAACTTAACTACAAACTCACCACAAACAATCGAAGAAATTGAAGCATTAATGCAAGCAGCGAAGGCATAAAGCGACTAAAAGCTAGTTTATGTTACTGCATCAATAAAGTGCTAATTGAATTTCAGTAAACTCTTATGTAGTTACTGCTAAAACTAAAATAAATAATAAGACGAATGTGATGGACAACCCTAAGCAATTTTTTGATGTCATTATTTCTGGAGGCGGATTATCAGGCAGCCTTATGGCGCTTAGTTTAAGTAAATTAACTAAAACTGATGGTAGCCTACTGTCTATTGCTATTGTAGAAGCTTTGCCTTTTGAGCAAACCAAACCCGTTGATGGTAGTCAGTTATTTGATGCTCGAGTGTTAGCTCTTTCACACGGTAGTGCCCGTTATTTAGCTAAAGTTGGCGCATGGCAATATCTAACAGATGATGCCTGTGCGATAACGGATATTGATATTTCAGACCGAGGGCACTTCGCTAAAGCTAGGCTCAATGCCAGTGATTATAATGTTAATGCCTTAGGTTATGTCATTGATATGGCGCTTATTGGCAAAGCTCAGTTAAAATCTCTTAGTGGGAGTCATAATATCCACTGGTTCGCCCCTGATTCTATTGAAGATATTCTTTGGAAAAATGATGCCCAAACTCAAGCCTTAGCTGATTCTAGCCTTGAGCAGGTTAGTGTAAAGCTAAAGTCAGGTAAGTATTTATCAACAAGTTTATTATTAGGCTGTGATGGCGCTCACTCCCCTTGTCGAAAGCTGGCCAATATTGAGGTCAATTGTGATGATTATGGCCAAGTTGCGTTAATTGCCAATGTCTCTACCGAGCTGGCTCATAAAAATAAGGCTTTTGAACGTTTTACTGAACATGGTCCTATCGCCATGCTGCCTTTAAAAGAGCTGTCATCAGGGGGGTCTCGTTGTTCACTGGTGTGGACCATGACGCCAGAGCAAGCCGAGGCGATTCAAAAACTCGATGATGATGCCTTTAAAGTTGAACTAGAGCGCGCTTTTGGTAGCTTCCTAGGCGCGATAACACATGTCGGTAAACGTGATGTCTACCCTTTAGTGTTATTACAAGCTCAAAGGCAAATTCACCACCGTATGGCGCTTATCGGTAATGCATCACACACCATCCATCCTATTGCAGGGCAGGGATTTAACCTCGGTCTTCGTGATGTTGAAATGATGGCACAATTAATTGAAAAGGCGTTAGTAAATGGTGATGACTTAGGTAGCTTTTCATTATTAAACGCCTATCAAGTCGATAGAGAAAAAGACCAGCAAGCGGTGATTCAATTAACAGACTCCTTGGTGACTTTATTTGCCAATGATTTACCGCCTTTGGTGGTTGGCAGGAATATCGCTTTACAGGCGCTTAACTTTATTTCACCGATTAAAAATGCCTTAGTTAAAAAGACCATGGGTTATTAATTCGCTATCGGAAATAAAAAGCTAGATCCCCGACAAGACACTTCGGGGATGACAGTTAATCACTGAATCCCTGACAGGATACTTAGAGGGTGACAGTTAAGCGCTAGATCTCTGACAAGATATTTCGGGGATGATAGTTAAGCACTAGATCCCTGATAAGACATTTTGGGGATGACAATTAAGCGCTAGCTCCCCGACAAGATACTTCGGGGATGACAGTTAAGCGCTAGCTTGCCAACGAGAGAGCTAGGTCGCTACAGTTAAGCAATAAATAATGATAGTTTCAGCTATCGTCACTCCCGAAGGGCTTGTCGGGAGTCTAAAAAGTTATTGGAGGCTATTATGTCTTCTTCGAATGTTAAAAGAGATAAACATGCAAAAATTTGATGTGTTAATTGTTGGTGCTGGCATGGTGGGTTTAACGCTAGCCTTGGCTCTACGTGCAAAAAGCCAATTGAAAATTGCCATGGTAGATACGGCGCCAGTAACCGATCTTGATGACAATATTGATGTCAGAGTGAGCGCTATTAATGTTGCCAGTCGCAATATTTTTGCCAACCTTGGTGTTTGGTCAGTAATTGAATCTAGCCGATTGCAAGATTATCAACACATGCATGTTTGGGACAAATCGGGTGTAGGTAAACTCGATTTTTCAGCACAAGACAGTAGCACTTTTCCATCTGAAGATAATTTGGGCTGGATTATTGAAAATAAAGTGATCCGTCATGCTCTGTGGCAAAAAGCACAACAAGACGACGGTATTCATTTTTTTACCGACAATAAACTTGCCAGCATTAGCCATGGCGACAGTGAAGTATTTGCCACATTTGCACAAGAAGCTGATAGTGCACCAAGTCAACCGATTATTGCTAAACTTGTGGTTGGGGCTGATGGCGCAAATTCGTGGGTACGAAAACAAATGGATATGGCAATGATCTTCAAAGATTATGATCACCACGCCATTGTTGCCACGGTGGAGTGCCCACAAGGTCACCAAAATACTGCTTGGCAGGTGTTTTTAGACAGTGGGCCGTTAGCCTTTTTACCACTGCAATCTGTAAAGTCAGAAGGTAAATTATGCTCCATTGTGTATTCAACAGCACCAGATGATGCTCAGCGTTTGACTGAACTTGATGCAGTTGATTTTGCCAAAGAGTTAACAGCCGCTAGCGATGGTAAATTAGGTGATATTAAGCTTGTAAGTGAGCGATTTACTTACCCATTAACTATGCGTTTAGCGCAAGATTTTGTTAAAGAGCGCGTAGTACTTATTGGTGATGCTGCGCACACCATTCATCCGCTAGCTGGGCAGGGCGTTAATTTAGGTTTACTCGATGCTGCAGGATTAGCGCAGACTTTAACCGATAAACAAACCACAGATGAAGGTTATTATCATGAAGGCGCTGCTGAATTTGTCAATTCTACCGATTTAAAGGCATTTTCCCGTTGGCGCAAAAGCGAAGCGACAGAAATGATTGCCGCCATGGCATTTATTAAACAAGCATTTGAGCCTCATGTTGCTCCGATTAAATTACTCCGTGGTCTAGGGATGCAGCTAATCAATAACTTTGCTCCTGCGAAAAAGCTGTTAATTGCTCAAGCACTTGGTACTAAGGCTGACCTTCCAGCGTTAGCTTACCGAAAAGACACGCTGTAATTCTGACTCTTTAGTCAGGAAATACTTGTTTTTTAGTCCTTTGGCAGCGCAATTAAAATAAAAGCCAATATTTATATTGGCTTTTATTTGTTCTACAGCCACAACACTTGCATAAGCTGGTTATAAATTTCAAAAAAAGCCATTCAATAAAATATAATTCTGATATTCGATAAAACATGGGTTTATATTTTTTAAATGTGAGTTTTATTGTTGAATCAACGATAACTGGCAGCTATAATTAGCCAACTTTGATTATTTATTTTGATTATTCTTTTTAATCATCCCTTTTGATCACTATCTAGGTGGAACAGATGACAAATAAAACAGTATTACATGCTAAGCACTTAGCTTCAGGCGCAAAAATGGTTGATTTTTACGGCTGGGAAATGCCAATTAACTATGGCTCTCAAATAGAAGAGCACCATGCGGTAAGAACCGATGCCGGTATGTTTGATGTTTCACACATGACTATTGTTGATGTGCAAGGCAGCGACGCCAAAGCTTTCTTACGTCGTTTAGTGATTAACGATGTTGCTAAATTAACCGTACCAGGTAAAGCACTTTACACAGGTATGTTAAATGAAGCGGGCGGCGTAATTGATGATTTAATTATCTACTTCTTCTCTGAAACAAACTACCGTTTAGTGGTTAACTCAGCAACTCGTGAAAAAGACTTAGCTTGGATGGACAAGCAATCAGCTGGTTTTGATATCACCATCACTGAACGTCCTGAATTTGGCATGATCGCCGTACAAGGTCCTGAAGCTATTGCTAAAGTAGCTACCTTGCTTTCTGATGAAGAAAAAGCCGCTGTAGAAGGTATGAAGCCGTTCTTTGGTGTACAAGTGGGTGATTTATTTATCGCAACTACTGGTTACACTGGCGAAAACGGTTACGAAATTATTGTACCAGATAGCGCAGCAGAAGATTTCTGGCAAAAATTATTAGACGCAGGTGTTGCACCATGTGGTCTAGGCGCACGTGATACTTTACGTCTTGAAGCCGGTATGAATCTTTACGGCTTAGATATGGACGAAACAGTATCTCCAATTGCTGCCAACATGGCTTGGACTATCAGCTGGGAACCAGAAGATCGTAACTTTATCGGTCGTGACGTTTTAACCGCACAAAAAGCCGCGGGCGACCAACCTAAACTTGTTGGTTTAGTGATGGAAGCTAAAGGTGTACTACGTTCTCACCAGAAAGTTGTTACAGAATTTGGCGACGGTGAAATAACCTCAGGTACTTTCTCTCCTACATTAGAGCACAGTGTTGCTTTAGCACGTGTTCCACGTAGCGTAAAAGTAGGCGATGTTGTTGAAGTAGAAATGCGTAAGAAATTAGTAAAAGTTACCGTGACTAAGCCAAGCTTTGTTCGTAACGGCAAAAAAGTTTTTTAATTCATCCGTCATACTTGAAACCGCAGTGTTTTACTGTAGGTATGAGCTGTCTGCATTGGTTTGCTGCTTAACTTAGTCAATTTATTTACACTAAGCTCAGCGCCTCGCAATTTGACAGCTTCACTGCGATTACAATTATTTAGGATGCGTTAACGTTAAAATATTATTTTTTTATAGTTTTTGTGCTATAAAATTTTACAGAAATTTAAACTATCAAGAATAGGAAAAATAAAAATGAGCAACATTCCTTCAGAATTAAAATATGCAACATCTCATGAGTGGGTTCGTAACGAAGGTGACGGTATCGTTACTGTAGGTATTACTGAACACGCACAAGGCCTTTTAGGTGACATGGTATTTGTTGAATTACCAGATGTTGATGATGAAATCAGCACAGGTGATGACGTTGCTGTTGCAGAATCTGTAAAAGCCGCTTCAGACATTTACGCACCAATCTCAGGTACGGTTGTTGAAATCAACGAAGACCTTGAAGATTCACCAGAGCTAGTTAACTCTGACGCGTTTGGTGACGGTTGGTTATTCAAAGTTAAAGTTGATGATGCGGGTGAGTTAGAGAACTTACTTGACGCAGAAGGTTACGCGAACTCAATCGACGAAGACTAATTTTCGTTTTTTAGCGTCGTTAATCAACTTTAGTCGGCATTGTCGGCGTTTCTTGTCTTGTCACTTAGTGTACTAAGCTCCGGCGACAAGAAACTTGACGGCTTTGCCTAAAGACTGATTACCTTAGCTAAACTATTGGCATTTATGCTACGTTCCTTTAGTTATGAACTTTGCCTAACAGCCGACTATTTACGAAAAGACTATGAAGCCTCTCTCTTGTTAAAGAAGCGAGGCTTTCTTTTATTTTATAGCAAATACAATTTATTTAAGTGAAACTGTTATGACCTCACAAGCACCTGTTAACTCATTAGCTGAGTTAGAGCAAACACACGATTTTACTCGTCGCCACATTGGCCCAAGTGAATCACAAACTCAAGCCATGTTAAATGACATTGGCGCAGAATCTGTTGATGCCTTAATTGACGAAATTGTTCCAAGTGACATTCGTCTGGCGGATTTACCAAACATTGGTGAGAGCAAAACAGAAGTTAAAGCGTTGGCTGATTTAAAAGCCGTTGCTAGCTTAAATAAAGTAAATGATACCTATATTGGTTTAGGTTACTACGGTACCTTAACGCCAAACGTTATTTTACGTAATGTGTTAGAAAATCCAGGCTGGTACACAGCGTACACGCCTTACCAACCAGAAATTGCCCAAGGTCGTTTAGAATCATTATTAAACTACCAACAAATGTGTTTAGACCTAACAGGTTTAGACCTTGCTTCAGCTTCATTACTTGATGAAGGTACAGCAGCAGCAGAAGCGATGGCACTTGCCAAACGTGTTGCTAAAAACAAAAAATCAAACTTATTCTTTATCTCTGATGATGTTTACCCACAAACTATCGACGTTGTTAAACAACGTGCTGAAATGTTTGGTTTTGACATTATTGTTGCACCAGCAAATGAAGCTGCTGATCACGATATTTTTGGCGCTCTTATCCAATACCCAGGCGCTAGCGGTGAAGTAACCGATATCAGTGAGTTAATCGAAAAAATTCACGCTAAAAAAGCTATCGTAGCCGTTGCTGCTGATATCATGAGCTTGGTATTACTTAAATCTCCAGGTGCCTTAGGCGCTGACGCTGTAATTGGTTCAAGCCAACGTTTTGGTGTACCAATGGGTTACGGTGGTCCTCACGCTGCATTCTTCACCACAAGTGATAAGTACAAGCGTTCATTGCCGGGTCGTATTATCGGTGTATCAAAAGATACCCGTGATAACCCAGCACTTCGTATGGCGATGCAAACACGTGAACAACATATTCGTCGTGAAAAAGCCAACTCAAACATTTGTACAGCACAAGTATTACTTGCCAACATGGCAGCGTTTTACGCGGTTTACCACGGTCCTCAAGGTTTAAAAACTATTGCTAACCGCATTCACCGTTTAACTGACATTTTATGTTTAGGTACAGCAACGAAAGGCTTAACAGCTGTTCATGCTAACTATTTTGATACCTTAACTTTCAATGTTGATAACAAAGAAGAAATTGTTGCCCGTGCATTAGCGGCTAACTTAAACCTTCGCACTGACGTTGATGGTCAAATCTCTGTATCACTAGATGAAACGACTACTCGTGAAAACGTAGCGGTATTATTTGACGTATTACTAGGCGAAGGCCATGGTTTAGACGTTAGCGACTTAGATGACAAAATTGTTGAGTGTGGTCACTCGTCAATTCCAGCATCACTAGTACGTGAAGATGAAATCTTAACGCACCCAGTATTTAACTCATACCACAGCGAAACAGAAATGCTTCGTTATATCAAAAAACTAGAGAACAAAGATTTAGCATTGAACCACTCAATGATTTCTCTTGGCTCTTGTACCATGAAGTTAAATGCAACAGCGCAGATGATCCCAGTATCATGGCCTGAATTTGCCAATATGCACCCATTTGCACCAGTTGACCAAGCACAAGGTTACAAGCAAATGATTGATGAACTAGCCGACTGGTTAGTTGAATTAACAGGTTACGACAAAATGTCGATGCAACCTAACTCAGGTGCACAAGGTGAGTACGCAGGTTTAATCGCGATTCACAAGTACCACGAAAGCCGTGGCGATTCGCACCGTAATATTTGTTTAATCCCATCTTCAGCACACGGTACTAACCCAGCGTCAGCGCAAATGGTTGGTATGAAAGTTGTTGTAGTCGATTGTGACAAAGAAGGTAACGTTGACATGGCTGACTTGAAAGCGAAAGCTGAAGAGTTATCTGAAAACCTTTCTTGTATCATGATCACGTACCCATCAACGCACGGTGTGTACGAGAAAACTATTGCAGAAATTTGTAATATCGTTCATGACAACGGCGGTCAAGTTTACCTTGATGGCGCAAACATGAACGCACAAGTTGGTTTAACCTCTCCTGGTTTTATCGGTGCTGATGTTTCTCACTTAAACTTACATAAAACTTTCGCTATTCCACACGGTGGCGGCGGTCCAGGTATGGGTCCTATCGGCGTTAAAGCGCACTTAGCACCATTCTTACCAGATCACTCAATCATCAACGTTGACGCTGAAACTAAAGGTAACGGCGCAGTATCTGCCGCACCATTTGGTAGCGCAGGTATTTTATGTATCTCTTACCTTTATGTTGCTTTATTAGGTAAAACTGGCGTAACTGATTCAACTAAGTATGCGATTACTAACGCTAACTACTTAGCGAAGAAATTAAGCCAACATTACCCAATTTTATACACAGGTGATAACGGCCGTGTTGCTCACGAATGTATTATCGACTTACGCCCAATTAAAGCGGAATGTGGTATCACTGAAGTTGATATGGCAAAACGTTTAATGGATTACGGTTTCCACGCACCAACCATGTCGTTCCCAGTGGCGGGTACGTTCATGATTGAGCCTACAGAATCTGAGTCTAAAGTTGAGCTTGACCGTTTCATCGAAGCAATGGTTTGTATTCGTGATGAAGTACGTAAAGTTGAATCAGGTGAGTGGACAGCAGACGATAACCCACTGCACAATGCACCACATACTATGGCTGACGTTACATCTGAGTGGAACCGAGCTTATTCAATTAAAGAAGCGGTTTACCCAGTTGTAGCAGTTGCAGAAAACAAATTCTGGCCAACGGTTAACCGTATTGATGATGTATACGGGGACAGAAATTTGATTTGTTCTTGCCCAAGTGTGGATACTTATAAAGACTAATTTTCTCGAGTCACGATCTACAATTAAGATTGTGAACGATTCAATTAGAACTGTGAATACAATTAAGATTGTGAATGATTATTGAAAAAAGCGAGCCAGATGGCTCGCTTTTTTAGTTTCCATAGTCATCCACTACTTTTACGTTTCTATTTAAAAATATTTATCTCTCTAAATAATCTCCATACTTCCTGAACATTTGCTCCTTAATCTAATACCAATTTGAATTGGTAACCGAATTTCGACGTATTTGAAATGAATAAATCAAGGTGACAGAGATGATAAACAAGGTGACTTTTCCCCTGAACTGTATTGCGCTTATCCTGGCAAGCCAAATTATTGGCTGTGGTAGCGATGGTGATAACGATAACAGTACCCCAACCGACAATACCCCACCAGTAATTACTCTCGTTGGTAACGAAAGTATCGAAGTTGTGTATAACGCCGTATTTGGTGACTTGGGTGCAGAAGCTCATGATGATACAGATGGTGCAATCATCGTATCAACACAAGGAGCCGTTGATACCACCATGCCTGGTACTTATGAGCTAACTTATACTGCAACAGATGCCAGTGGTAACTCGTCGCAAGCGACTAGAACAGTAGTGGTGCTAGAGGATACCTCGCAAAGCGCAATCATTACCACGCCACAAGCGCCGTTTTCATTATTCTATGACGGTGTATTGAAAGGGGCAGACTATTGGTCTGAAGAGCCACAAACTTTATCGGCGGGCATGGGCTTTGATGGCATTGTCGGAATTGATGCTCCAGAATTAACGCTTGATTCTGTTCTTGAAGCCGGTGGAGCTTGGTCATCAGACATTAATTGTGGAACGGGCGCTCAAAACTACACTTCAACTTCAACGCTCGATCAAATTGCTGGGGCTTATATTAATCAGACGCCTTATGGGGAACTAAAAGACGGCGCTATCGGTCTTGATGGTTTGCCAATTGTGTTTAGTTGGCCTATTGATACCAGTACGCTAAGCCTGACCGATTTTCAATTTACATTAAACACTGGTGACATTGTAAGGCCATTGGCGATAGGCCCCTTACCCAACTTTGAAGACAATGAGCGAAATACACCGGTTGCTTTTGGAGAGTTTGGCAACAGATTAACAAGCGACCATCCTGATGCTCGTTTCCCGATAAAGCTTGAAATTGTTGAAGATGACACCCCATTGATGATGGTAGGCCCAGGTGGTCAAGTCGTCAGTGCCGTAGGACTTACCTGGGAAAACGATTCCAGTCCGTATGATGAGAATAACGGCCCTAGATTAGTCGGCGCGAAGTTAAATCACATCGAAGGACAAATGGATGGAGAAGGGATCAGTACGCTACTACCAATAATTCCAGCCAATGATGCCACAGTTTTATACGATGAAGGTGATTTCATGCTGAGAATGTTAACAACGGGTGGTTTTTCTCCAGATGGCGTAAGTGGTCTAAAACCTAACGATTTTGAACGTTTCTTTCGAATTCACGCAAATGGTGTGGACGGCAGCACGGTTATCATCGACAAAGTAGGGGAGGAATATGCTGTGCAGGGTGGCACGCTTAAAGTAGTTGGTTTGTCTGATCTAGGTCAGCCTGAAGGTGGCGAAGTTACATTTGATGCTTGTTACAGTGAAGATAGGGATAACTATATCGACATCATTTTGGTTGGCGATGAAGAAGCTGCAAGAAACATTACCATACTTGAAATCCCAAGTTTAGAAGAAGGTTATTCAGCCTTTTATAACCCAGGTGGTCCAGGTAGCACCCCTTTTGAAGGTGTGAGTTACTCAGCTCCTGGTCCACGCGATCTTGAGCCAGTGATCATTGCCTTAGATGATCCAATGCGTGTGACTTACGTTCCAGAATCTGAGAATGTTGAAGCGCCCGATAACCTAAGGACTTTCTTATTTGAAGGTATAGAACGCGAATATTTGTTGAATGTATCTAGCAATTATACCGGCGATACAGCTGTACCTTTATTGTTTGATTTTCACGGAGGAAACGGCACAGCAGAGCAGCAATATAGTGATAGTCAGTTCAACCAGCTTGCTGAAACTGAGAACTTCATATTAATCACACCGCAAGCGATTAATGGCTGGAATGTGACTGGATTCCCGCTAGGTGGCGATGCCAATGACCTGGGCTTCATCGACGCCTTAATTGGCGAGCTATCAACAACGTATAACATCGATACCAATCGAATTTATGCGGCGGGCTTTTCATTAGGCGGCTTCTTTTCATTTGAGTTGGCTTGCCAATATAGCGACACATTCGCGGCAATCGCCCCAGTATCCGGTGTGATGACACCAAATATGGCTTCCGACTGCACACCAGAGCGTCCAATCCCAATACTGCAAACTCACGGCACGGCAGACGAGCAACTCCCTTATGCACAAGCTCAAACTGTCTTACAGTGGTGGATTGACTTTAATCAAACGGATGCGGAACCGGTTATCACTGATTTAGAGGACGCATTCCCTGAAAATGGCACCACGGTTCAACGTTATGTGTACGGCAATGGAACCAACGGTGTATCTGTTGAGCATTTAAGAATTGAAGGCGGTCAGCATATATGGCCTGGGTCTGCGGGAGACAGCGATATTAATATAGCAGAAGAAATATGGTCTTTTTTTGAAAGCTATGATCTGAATGGAAAAATTAATGATTGAATAAAAAATCAAGTTGATGGTTCAAATTTGAACCATCAACTAAATTCATTATTAAATTGAGACTTGACTCCGTATAAGCAGATTATTTGAAACAGAAGTAATAGCTGACACGTTTTTGTCCAACTAAAATTTAGCAATAACCTTTATGCTGTGACTATTAAATAAGCTCATCTTAATCTGGATATCCACTCTTCAAATTCAGTAAATATCGGATAAGAGATAATTAAACTCGGATCACTGTACGCCTATGCACATTTTCCCCTTATCTATTCCTTATTAGAGAGCACCCCGTGAATTACGCTCTCTGCAACAAAATGAAAATACTGCAAAATCTCCATACTTCCTGAACATTTTCTCCTTAATCTTACAACTGTCCACTAAGGATATGCCCACAAAGGGCAACCAATATTATTTCGATTAGGAGAAACGAGATGAAAAAATTAACAGGTGCAATCGTTGCCTTAACATTCACAGTAGCAGCTGCAACTCACGCTTATGCAACCGGTTTTGGTGACAGAATTGCCAGCAAACTTGATTTAACGCCTGAGCAAACCGTACAGTTCCAAGAAGTGCAATCTAAGCGCAAAGCTCACATGGAAGATGCGTTAAAAATTAGAGAACAAATCAAAGCACTTGCTAGTTCGGGTGATGTTGACGGTGCAGCGATTTTAGCAGGCCAACAAGCTGAGAAAAAAGTTCGTGCTATGTACGCATTAAAAACAGAGTTATCGACGTTTTTAACGGAAGATCAAATGGCGACATTAGCTGACATTCGTGAGCGTATGGCAGAGAAAAAACAAAGAATGAAACAGTTCATCAGCGAAAAACACAACGGTGAATAAATGTATCCAGAGTCTAGTTAGTTTCGGTGTTTTCGACAACGTTGAGAGCTGCCGAAGCTAACTCTCTTTTACAACAATACAAATCAATTAAAAGCTAAAAACCGAGAGCCAGCAGCTAGACCCTAGTGTTAGTAGGTTTAACCTTAAATATTCAAGAGTCCGTATTATGAATATCAAATCAGCAGTAATAACTTTTTTAATGATGTTTGCTTGTTTCACATCTGCAAGCGAAACATTGCCTGTCGTCGGAGGCAAAATAAGCGATTCCAATACTGGGGAGACCTTGCCTTACGCTAAAATTCAAATTAAAGATACAAATCGCCTTGCCACTGCCAACCAAGATGGTTTATTCACCGTGTTAGATGTGCCAGTAGGTGCAACTCTTGTGATCACTAAAATGGGTTTTGAAAGCCATGAAGTGCTTGTCCAATCAGACACAGAGCGACTGACCATCGAGCTATTAAAAACAGGCAGTAACAAGGACAATTCTATCGAAACGATAGTTGTATCTGGCGCTTCTTCACAAAAGCTTGAACAGTCAGGAACAAGCCAATATTCAATTACACCTGATATCACAAAGTCGTTACCTAACCTTGGCGAGCAAGACATATTCAGAACCATGCAGCTTTTACCGGGTGTATCTGGCTCTAACGAAAGTTCGTCAGGCCTTATGGTGCGTGGCGGTACGATTGACCAAAACTTGGTCTTATTTGATGACTATACCGTTTACCACGTTGATCACGTATTTGGTTTTTTTAGCGCATTTAATAGCAATGCCATTAAAGACGTGCAACTTTCTAAAGGTGGTTTTGGCGCAAAATACGGCGGTCGTATGTCGAGTGTTATCGATATTACGGGTAAAGATGGTAACACTGAACAATTTAACATAGGTGGCAGCGTCAGTTTATTAAGTTCAAATGTCATTGTTGAGACGCCTTTTGCTGACGGTGCTGGCACCTTTGTAATGACCGCACGTAAGTCTTACCAAAGTGATCTTTATGACGAAATTTTAGATTCAGTAACCGGACAAGAAAATAACCAAGCAACAAGCGCTATCCCTAGTCAGTTTGGTTTAGGTTCATTCCAAACGGAACCAGAGTCTTACTTTTACGATATGAACGCCAAGTTAACCTACAGAATGGATAATGGCGATAAGTTCTCACTTAGTTTTTACAACGGTGCCGACGAGTTAGATAACTCTCGTGACATTTCAGGGCAATCCAACTTCTTAACAGATAGATGTTCTGGTGAAACTAGCGGCCCTTTTGCTGGTAGATTGTGTGACGGCTTCAATTTCGATATCGGCACGGTTGATTTAAGCGAATGGGGCAACACGGGCATGAGCGCTAAGCTGACTCATCAATGGAACGACAGACTCAATAGTAACTTTGTTTTATCTACGTCTGAGTATTTCAGCAACCGAGACCGTAAGATCAATAGCGACGTGACTTTTAATACTGATGATGATTCAGACAGTTCTGACAATTCACAAAGCAACCAGTCGAGCAGTAACGAAGACAACCTATTAAATGATGTCACCATGAAAATAGAAAACGATTTTTTCTTAAACCAGACTCACAAATTAGGTTTTGGTTTACAACTGACCGAGCAAAACATTGATTATTTCCTGATGCAAAATGAAGAAGTCATCATCAACACAAATAACGAAGCAACCACAACTACGCTTTATTTAGAAGACGAAATTGCGTTAGATACGCTAATAGTCACACCGGGCATTAGAGCAAGTCACTACAGTATCAACGATGAAGTTTATATCGAACCGCGATTGTCTATGATGTACGACTTAAATGACTCAACACAATTGCGTGGTGCGTTTGGTGACTATCATCAATTTGCTCTGAGTGTGGCGCGTCAAAGTATCGAAGAAGGCCCAAGAAGCTTCTGGACGCTAGCAGACGGCGATACCGTTCCTGTTAGTAAAGCACGTCATTTCATTATAGGCGCAAGTCACGAAGGCGATGACTACACAGCTAACGTCGAGGTATTTCACAAACAATACGAAGGTCTATCAGAGTTCACTGAGCAGATCCGACCAATGCGTAATGAAGACGAACGTGGCGCAGTGCTTACCTTAGAGCAAGAGTTTCATACCGGTGACGGCACAGCCTCAGGTATTGAATTATTCTTGCAAAAATCCTTTGGTGATTTCACTGGTTGGGCTGGTTATACCTATAGCCAAGTTAAGTACGATTTCCCAACGGTATCAGATTCGCCATATTACGCTGACCAAGACACACCACATGAGTTCAAAGCAGTATTGATGTACTCACTAGGTGACTGGGATTTATCATCAACCTTTGTTTATGCAACAGGTCGTCCTTACACAGAAGTGTTAGGCGTTGCTGAGGATACAATACCTGCAACTTATGAAGTGGGTGAAAAGAACGGTGAGCGTTATGATGCCTATCATCGACTTGACCTATCAGCCACATACAGCTTTGAGTTGTTTGGTGGTGATGGTGAACTGGGTTTGTCGATTTTCAACGCCTACGACCGTGAAAACCAATGGTACACAGAGTACGATATTATTGAAGGTGAGATCCTTGAAACAGAAGTAAATTTCCGTGGATTCACACCAAGTATCTTTGTAAGTTGGAACCTAAATTAATTAAATCGCTCATGATCAAATCGGACATGAGCGCTTTTTATACAAAACGAGCATTAGAAAAAGTAAACGTTCAATTGAAGTATATATAGCAGTTATCTCGACCGACTAGTGCATGGATGCACGTAGTTAGAGTGACTCTGGAGATAAAACCGAGGATGCCTAAGCCGAGTGGAGAGATCTTTAATCAAAATAAGATTCATCGACTCGCTAAAGCTCCCTCGGAATGACAAACTCTTTTACTTTTAACGCTTTGTATTGAACATTGCTAAATGCTATTAACCTTAAGGTGTGTTCATTAACAGATCTTTGGCTAAAAGGAAAAACACATGACTAAACGCCCATTAAATGTATTACTGGCTTGTTTTTTTAGCGTCTTTGCGATCACCGTTAACGCTAGTGATATTTCAGACGGAATCGCAAAAGTTAAACAGCAAGTCGAACAGACAAAAACACGTTTAAATTTAACGGATAAACAGAAAGAGCAAGTAACACCCATTTTTGAAAATAGCATGTCAAAACGACAAGCTATTCTCAGTGACTATGGTATTGACCTAGACAGTTATGAGATAAAATCAGGTGAAAAGTTAGGATTTCGTAAAGCACGAAAACTGAAAAACGAAATGGAAGAACTGCGCGAGCAAACGTTAACCGAACTTGAAACTGTGCTTACTGATGAGCAGTTAGCGGAATACCAAGAGATCCAAGAAGAAATCGCCAGCAAAATTCGTAGCCGTATTCGGGCATCTAGGTAATATGCTCGCCCACTATAAACAACAGAGCATTGAATTATGAAATTACGAAACTCGGTATTTGTCGCTATCTTTGCCACTGCTTTGATCAGCACTATTTTCCTCCTGTTGTTACAACAACTTAGGTTTAGTTATGCGTTTAACGAGTTCATCAGCAAAAGTCGAACAGAGCGAATTGAAAAACTGCAACTCAGGTTAACCGACCGTTTTGCAGAAAACAGCAACTGGCAGTTTCTCACGGATCAGTTTGATACAGTAAATTCTGATAAGGGCACAGCTGATAAAAACGGTTCAGAACGACTCAACAAATGGATGGTAAGATTAGACTTTCCTCGTGGTGTCGCCTTGTTAGACGCAAACAAGGCCGCGTTAATTGGCGAATTTGAATCAAACATGAAATTAACCGCGATTTACCATCAAAACAAAGAAGTTGGCTTTCTTGCGGTAAAAGATAACAGTGAGGTCAAAGCGGAGCTTGATAGCCAGGTTGTGAAACAACAGATTAGAAGTCTCATTTTCATCATGTTACTTACCCTGCTGACCGCGTTTTTATCCGCTTACTTCTTTTCCCGTAGACTCACCAAACCAATTTCTGATATCGCCAATGTATTGAACAATCTTCGCAAAGGCGACCTTACCGCCCGCAGTGACTATAAACATGGCAATGAACTTGGCCAGTTATCATCCGATGTTAACTTTTTAGCCAATACTCTTGAGCAAAACCGAGATTCCCGTCAACGTTGGATAGCGGATATATCCCACGAATTACGCACACCCATCACCATAATGAGGGGAGAGCTAGAATGTTTAGAAGATGGGCTCACGCCTTTTGATAACAACGCAATAACCTCGCTAAAAGAGGAAGTTGTAGGCATTAATAAACTGGTGGAGGATTTACACCAATTAACCCTAGCGGATCAGGGGGAATTGCGATTGGAGTGCCAACCCAATGACATAAGTGAAATGGTTCAAGCATGCCTGCAAAAGTACCAACCGATTTTTGCGGAAAAGAACATAACCGCGAGCAATCAACTGCCAAATACGTTAATGGCTGAAGTTGATAAAGCCCGCTTGCAACAAGTGTTGATAAACCTATTTGAAAATTGCGCACGATATACGGACAAAGCAGGTGAAGTGCGAATATCATCAAGCCTAGATAATGAATTTGTCACCTTAGTGATTGAAAATACCGCGCCAGAAATATCTGAACAATCTCTACCTAAATTGTTCGACCGACTTTACCGCGTTGATGAATCCCGTAATAAATTCTCAGGCGGCAGCGGTCTTGGTTTGGCGATTTGCGCTGCGATAGTCGAAGCTCATGGCGGTAAGATAAGCGCCGCCCGTTCATCACTCAAAGGTGGCGTTAATGGCTTGGCGGTTTCGATGACATTACCTGTAATACCAACCCGTATAAGTTCAATTAGTTAATTCAGAGAGTACATTTGAACATGACACACAAAATTTTAATTGTTGAAGACGACGAAAAGATCGCGACGATATTGGCAAAATACGCACAAGGCTCTGGCTACAATCATCACATCATCAATGACGGTGCAGATGTCATAAGTTGGGTCAAAGAAAACGAGCCTGATGCCATATTGTTAGACATCATGTTGCCGAATATCTCTGGCACGGAACTGTGCAAACAAATAAGAGAATTTAGCGAAGTGCCAATTTTAATGGTCACCGCCAAAGTAGAAGAAATCGACCGCCTGTTAGGTTTAGAAATTGATGCAGACGACTACATCTGCAAACCATTTAGCCCGAAAGAAGTCATGGCGCGGATCAAAACTATATTACGACGAGTTCCGATAAAAGCATCCGACACATTGTTTGAACTTGATGTCGCCAGTCAACGAGCCAAATTGCAAAATGTAGAACTGCCGTTAACCCCAGTCGAATTCCGCATTTTACACGCATTTACGTCTAAACCCGACAACGTATGGAACCGCGAACAACTACTCAACAAAATGTACGACGATTACCGAGAAGTAAGCGACAGAACCGTCGATAGCCACGTGGCTAATTTACGCAAAAAACTACTCGCCGCCCCGTTACAACATGACTTCATCGGCTCGGTTTATGGAGTTGGTTATCGGTTTGTGCTGCCGTAATACTTCGCCGCTGCTAACAAACGTATTCTTCAACTCATTCAAGTGTATTCGACGTAACAGCGCTGATGGCACATCCATGTGCCGACAGCGCTTTGTTCATCATCCCTGATGAACATACGTGAACACTTTCACTCATTTCAGCGTTTGTTCAAGCAGACAGGGGGCTTGTTGTTATTGTGGTTGTTTATTACGGGTAAAGAGCTCTTTGTTTATAAATAAAACTCTGCTCTTATCAAGTGCACCAATTCCCATCTCAGCGTTGAAAGTTTCATTTTGAATAGCAGTTAATCGATGACTGCCATGGATGGCTGGAACTGACGTTGCGCAGGGACGAGCATTCGTCAGGTATCGATAACTGCCAAAATTCAACTTTCAGTTTTAGCTGAGTGGGTGCCACGGGGATTCCAAAGGGGCTTTTGGCGTGTAACGCCCCTTTGGGTGCCGTCGCCACCGCGACGCCAAGCAGAAAAGCATGACTCCAATCGTATGTTGTAAGTCGATTTGGTACATTTTTCTGTAGTTATTAACTGTCATTCCCGAAGTTACTTGTCGGACGTGGCATGGATGCCACTTATTAGACAATGCAGGACGCATATTGTCATGAATCTATATCACTAAGAACTGGATCCCCGACTAAGTAATCACGGGGATGACATCTGCTAGGTTACGAGGCTGTGTCAAAAACTCCAAATCCCATCTCAGCAATTCAATCACCAACTAGTAATGGTAGACTTCGACCCGAGACAGACGCTACATGGATGTAACTTATTAGACAATGCAGGACGAATATTGTCCTGACGTCGAGTTCTGCCGTTGTTCAAGGATGATAAATCGGCAGATATCGTGGGCTACGCGAGTTGGTGTTTGAATGTTCTGCTGAGTGGACGCTCTGGGGATTGAAAAGGGGAGCGGAGCGGTCGTTCCCCTTTTCGTGTCGTCGCCACCGCGACGCCAAGCAGTGGGCTGATTACTGTTTTGTTACTTTATCCACCTTAAATGTAGGAGTTGCTGCGCCAATATTATGCTGTGGAATAATAATTAATTTTTCTTGTTTATTATCATAAATGAATAAATTCTTGGAAGTAGAGGTGACAATTTGAACTTCACGTAACAAGTTGGTTTTGTTTGACTGGATAGCATCATTTAGCGAAATAGAATAAGTTTGTGTCTTTTTACTAAATATCTTCTCGCTATGACTGTCGGCAATTTTAAAGGAGTAAAAACACAGCATGAAGAACAATACCATAATGAGGCTAATGGTTGGGTTGATTAATAAAAGCGGGTAAGTAAAACCATGGTAAATTTTTTGCCAAAGTGTTGGTTTTTTGGGATCAGGAATGCGGTTTAATTGCCTCTTAAGAAGGAGAGTAACCAAGGCAAGGTATGTTGTATATAAAACTACTAGCATTGGGTTGCTTAAAAGCGCCAGCAAAAAGTCAGTTAATTCAATATGGTGAAACACATCTACAGAGAACTTGTTGAGTAGTGTGGCCAGATAAATTACCCCTGAAACGCTACCTAATAAATAGAGTATGGTAATAAAGGCGCCAGGGTTGTTTTGTACATAATGTTTAATCGCGTGTAAATCACTATGCAGTTGGGAGTAATACTTGTTTGCAGCTTCTAAAATCATTGTTTCTTTCCTTGATAATATGGCGTAACAATACCTGATGTAGGTTAAAGGGTAAAGGCTAATCCATTGAAAATTAGTTGTTTTTAGATAGAATTAATGGGGGCTTAGTTAATTTAATTGATTTTTCCCTGTGGCAACGACGCTCAAAGTAAAGCATGATATTACCTTCGCCTTTCACCACTTACCCCGAAGTACAATGGGACTGCTAACAAAGTTACTCTTCTTTCCCTCAAGCATTACGTTTACTCTTTCATGTAAAAGTCGTTAAGCACATTAAAATAAAATGCAAAATAGAACTTGTCGTTCAAATTCTAAAGTTAGTCAACTCCACGCAGCGTATGTATTGTCTAATAAAGGATATTCTGTAACGTCTATATCAATTGAACTCATGATTACCCTAAAGTGAATGGTAATACGATGATCTAATCTTGCTTTCTGTCCGTATAAGTTAATACCCTCTGATATTTAATGGGAGTCATCATGGCTACTTCACCTATTGAACAGGTTAAAAAACAAAAAAGCAGTGCAATAAATAGAGAATTTTGTCGAGTGATTGATGCTAACCTTGTTTCACCATTAGCTCCATTTCATTGGTTAAACTTAGCTATTAAAGACTTTTTAAATGCGCCATTAATAGCTATTAGCTATGGGTTATTATTTAGCCTTATCCCTATGAGTATTTTCTTAATAGTATTTTCTACTCAAAACCATCTACTCATTCTTCCGGCGACAGTCGCCTTTTCTCTTATTGGACCTGCTTTTGCAACCGGTTTATATGATGTTGCTTGGGAGCTAGAAAAAGGTCATTCCCCAACATTTTCGCATAGCCTGAAATCAATGTTTCGAAACCCTGTAGGAGAGTGGGGATTTGCATTGTTCTTGGTCATAATTATGATAGCTTGGATGCGTATCGCCGCTCTTATACATGTTCTATACCCTAGTGAAGTAAATCCATCCATTGAGCAGATGGTGAGCTTTCTTGCTATGGGAGTTACAGCCGGAGCATTAATTTCAGCTATTGTTTTTACTATGTCAGCCTTTACCCCACAAATTATGGTTGAAAGACGTGTTGATATCATGACTGCGTTAACAACCTCTGCGCATGCGGTAAATAAAAACGCTGTAACTATGCTAATTTGGGCTTTTATCATTGTGACTATGGTAGCCGTGAGTATTTTAACGCTGGGTATTGGCTTTATTATCACAATGCCTATTTTAGCTTTTGCCAGTTGGCATGCTTACATCGCAGTTATTAAAACAAAACGCCAAAGAGATTATGAATAGTTGTTATTGATAAGAAAGGGGGGCAGGTGCACTCTAAATGATTCGTCGCCACAGCGACACCAAACAGAAAACAAACGCTAAACGCATGTCGGAAGCCGATTCGGTACTTGCTTTTTGCAGGCAAGTATCATTAATAAGTGATTGCAAGGTATGAAATACGATTAAGGCAAAGTCGAAATATCAATAGCTTCTACATCAGGCTTTATTCAGTAATTCAAGTAACTTTACTGAGGCTTAAGACTAAAACCTAGTGCGGTCACATCTTGTGAAAACTTTCTCCCATCACATTTTTCTACTTTAGGGCAGTTCGCTAAATACAAGTTAATAGCTGTTTTGTCGCCTTTATAAGATGCCAGCTTTAACCAGTATAGTGCTCTGTCGAGTTTCCCTTCATTGAGATACCAGCGTGAAAGATTTATTTGGGCAGGAGTAAAGCCAAGTTCTGCTGCCCTTAAAAAGTTCTTACGAGCATTATTTAAGCTTTCTTGTACATGAGAAATACGCATGTAAGCCTCTCCTTTATTATTATAAAACCGAGCTAGAGAGGTTCCTTTACTTACTTTTATGGTGTTATTTATTACTAAGCTACCATAGAGTTTATTTGCCTGAGGGCGCTTTATCAACAGAATAGCTTCTTCACTTAACAATTGCTTTAACTGTTGGAAAGTAAAGATATTTTGCTCTTTAGAAAAATACCTAGAATCGATAACCATGCCACTTTGAATATCCTTTTTAAGCATGTTTTCGTTTTGAAAAGTAAAGCGACCATAAACCAATGACACGACATCTCTGCCAATACTCACAATCTTAGCTAAACGATAGTTTTGATTTGGCCGTTGATTTTCCAGTAACTTTTGATTATTTAAAAAATAGAAGTCATTTACATGCGGGGTTGACAGATATTCTTGTGTAAGAACACGTTCGCGATATTGGTCATATTGCCAATAAGCAATTGCCAATAGTGACAAAATCAAGCCTGTAAACATTGGTAAAATGATATAAAACTTAAATAGTCGTTTTTTTATATCGCGAACAATATCTGATTTTAATGCGTTATTGTGCACCTGATGACATTGATTACAGGTTAGAACAACTTCACGTTTTAACGGAACAAAAGGTAAATACTGTAGAAAAAAGAAGGCATATTTTATATTTCCTTTAATCGTAAAATGCTCATGTTGACAATGAAGACAACTTAGTTCGTTTGTCTCTCCTCCGGCTAAAACCATATGTCCATATTCCATGCTAATTTCCTTATGTTTTGATATGTCTATTTGTTTTGCCAAACGATAACCGAAGTAATGGGTAAGAATTGCTAAAGTTATGCCGTTATCATCGTTTGAAATGAAAAAAATAAAATAAAATATAAATCAAATCGTTATAGAAAGATACGACGATTTTCGTAGATTTTTTTAAAAGTGTGTTTGACAACTTCACAGGGGTCAATGAAATAAGTGGGGCTAGAGTAACTTTAATTGCTCTATCATCATCGCGTTGCCAAGCAGGGGGAGAAGGCTCCAAGCTGCTTGGCGAATGCAAAACTAGCTGGTTACTTGTCGGACGTGACATGTATGTAACTTATTAGACAATGCAGGATGAATATTGTCATGAATCTATATCACTAAGAACTGGATCCCCGACTAAGCCATCACGGGGATGACATCTGCTAGGACATGTGGCAGTGCCAAGCACTCCAAATCCCATCTCAGTGAATAAATCTCTATTTTGTAAAGTGTCAGTCAAGCTGAGCCATGACGTCACATGGATGTGACTTACTAGATAATGCAGGAGCTATTGTCCTGATTTCGAAGACTGCCGCTTTTCATGGACGACTTTTACTAATAAATAACGCAGGTATTGACTGTAAACTCAAAATTGATGATTTATGTTTTCACTGAGTGGGCGCCGCAGGGGTTCCAAAGGGGATAGCTTAAAGATAGCTGCGTGTAACGCCCCTTTGGGTGCAGTCGCCACAGCGACACCAAGCAGAAAACTAATTAAATAAACGATCATACACCAACATCACTTGCTAACTTTTTAATAATTATAGGCTTCTGTTACACTTATGCCGTAGACATTAAAACTGAGAGTTCTCCTATGCAACGCCCACCGCTACGACAAGCCAAGAGTATCGAAAACGTATTCAACAGTGCTTATTGGCATTTAAGCCAACAAGATTTCACTATTGCTGAAATCCGTACCAAGCTTGCGCGAAAAACAGAAAATGTTGAGTGGATAGAGCAGGTTGTTACTCAACTTATCGAGCGTAATTATTTAAAAAGCGACTTTGAATTTGCGAAACTTTATTGTGAGTCTGCATTTAGTAATGAAATAGGCAAAGCTGCGGTACAACACAAATTAAAAGTGCGCGGCGTCTCGTCCGTCGATATTGACGCAGCAATAGAGCAAGTCGTTGAACAACAAAATGTTAATTTTGATGAACTAGCAAGCAGTCGACTACTGTCTCGCTTTGAAAACTTTGACGGTATTAGTAAAGAAAAAGTATATGCCCAAATGACTACGCGAGGCTTTACTCGCCCACAAATAGATCAGGCGTTATCACAACATCCGGAAAAAAACTCGCTACGCAGTAAAATGGCGATAAAAGCTGAGAAAGCTGAGCTAGCAACTGAAATCATTAAGTTATACCGAAAAGGCAAAGGACAAATGCTTATTCTCAATGAATTAAAGCAGCGTCTTATTGACATCAGTGATTTTGAAGAAACGCTTTATCAACTCGTACTTACTGGGGATATCGACTTTTATCAAAGCTGCAAAGACCAATTAGCCAAGAAAAGCTACGACTTATCAGATTATAAAGAGAAATCCAAAGCCTATGCATATTTGGCTCGCAAAGGCTTCACCGGTGATGAAATCAAAGAAACAATGTCACCTATTCAAGAATAATAAATAGGGTCAAGTACACTTTAATGTGTCGCGATGGCGTTGATGGCACATCAGGACGCATATACTAATGATTCCAAATGACTAATAACTGGTCCCGACTAAGCCACCACGGGGATGACAATAATTAATAGCTGTGTGTAACGCCCCCTTTGGTGTTGTCGCAACAGTGATAGCAAGCAGAGAGTAAAACTCCAGACCTATCGTTTATTACCAGAAAGCGAGGTTAGTCATCACTGAACATGCTGAAAACTTACTTCCTAAAGTAGTATTTAAAAGCAAAATCAGCTGTCTGATTACTTTACACTGCACCTTTAAAATAAATGCATCTGTTTGTTTTTATGTACAATTTTTATGTGGCATTATTTGTGCTTTAGTCTTACTGAAAAACAAAGACACAAAATAATATAATAGGGAATATCATGAAGAAATTTTTATCCGCAGCTATCCTCACTTTAGCTTGTACAAGCGCAAACGCAGGCCTTATCTTTTCTGATAACTTTGATTCAGAAGCCGGTGGTGCAGGAAATTCATCACTTAACTATAACAACTTTAGCCAGTGGTCAGTTACTGATGGTACTGTTGATGTTGTTTCAAATGGTGGTTGGGGAATAACTTGTGCTGGCGGCGCTGGTAAGTGTGTCGACTTAGATGGCTCAACTTCTAATGCTGGTACTTTTTCTAGCAATAGCATAACGCTTGCAGCAGGTGAATATACACTAAGTTTTGATATTTCAGGTAACCAAAGAAATTCGGTAAATGATGCTATGGGCGTCAGTTTAGGTGGTTTTTTTAATGAAGACTTTACTCGTTCTGGCTCTTTAGGTTGGGAAACAATTGTACGTACCTTTACTGTCACTACAGAAACAACTAACTCAATTACATTTAACCATGCAGGTGGCGATAACATCGGCATCATGCTAGATAATGTTAGTTTAGTTTCAGCCTCATCTAGTGCTACCTCTGTAGACGAACCAGCACCTCTAGCTTTACTTTTATTAGGTGCCTTTGGCATTGCGGCAACACGTCGTAAACAAAATACCTAATATCGCAGCTGAATCTTTGAAAGCTCCCCAGTTATGCAAAGGGGGCTTTTCAGGGAAGAGCTTAAATACAATACTGCTAACGTCAACGGTGTACTTTAATCGTCACTGTGTGCAAAACAAGTAACTAAGCAAATAACTAAGCAAATAAGTACACTCCAATATTTCTGTTACTCACCATTGTTAAGAGCATCCTCTTCGCCTTGTTTTACCACTGACTTGATTGTTAAAAATACCTCTTTATTGGGGTAGCCATCTGCGATCAGTTGGTGTTTTAGTTGAAACAAGCGAATAGCGCGTCTACTTTTAGGTCCCCAAATACCGTCTGGTTCACCCAGTTCAAAGGCTAAAGCATTAAGTTGGCTTTGCAGGTTTTTCATCTCATCAATGCTATAAGGGGTAACTGCCGTTTGCTGTGCCGAGAACTCGATACCTTCCGCGCCAATTAATTTATTAGCCAAAACACCCACCGATAGCGCATAGCTTTTGGATAAGTTCCACGTCATGATCACATTAAAGTTAGGGTAGAGTAAAAAAGCAGGTCCTTGATGACCTGAAGGCAGATAAAGTTCAGCTTGAATATCATAATCAGGTAAAGACTGGTTATTCGTTTTCTTTATGCCGAGTTGCTGAAAATAGCTCAGAGGATAGTATTGATCAAAAGCCACTTTATCGAAGGCAAAATTGTTAGGTAATTTGATTTCTCTGCCCCAACGTTCTTTGGTTTGCCAGCCTATTTTATTTAAGTAATTTGCCGCCGTGGTTAAGGCATCAACCTCGCTTTGCCAAACATCAACTTTGCCATCGTGATCGCCATCAACCGCATATTTTAAAAATGCTGATGGCATAAATTGCATATGTCCCATTGCGCCGGCCCAAGAGCCTTGGAGTTGCTCAATGGCAACTTGCTCAGTTTCAATTAAGGTGAATAAGTCTAATAACTCTTGGGTAAAGAATTCACTACGGCGTTCATCACAGGCTAATGTCGCCAAAGCATTAAGTATCGACATTTTACCTTTGTGCTTACCGTAAACGGTTTCTAAGCCCCAGAATGAGACTAAATATTGTCGAGGAACACCATATTTTTTTTCCAATTCGTCAAAGAGCTTTTTATGCTGTATTAATTTTTTTCTTCCTACACGAACATGGTAATCAGTTACTCTTGCTTTCATATATTGTTCAAAAGTCTGAGTAAATTCAGGTTGTTTTTTATCGAGGGCAATTACTCGCTCAATCGGTGAAATATCATTAATAACTGTGCCCGTAATGTAAGGAGAGAAGCCTGCATTTTCAGCACGTTTGACTAAGTTATTTTTACACTGAAGAAAGTTACTATCCGCGATAGCGGCATTAGCCAACATGGGCACAAGTGAGCAGGTAATGATTATCTTCTTTATGTTTAAAAGGTAATTTATATGTTTAACAGAATGCTGTGAAAAGAACATAAATGACTATTCCTTGGGAAAATGGTAAATGAAAAAAAACTAGTAATACCATGGCTAATTTTTTTAGGGATAACAATGATTAAATAACCGTGATGTGAAATTAATTGAGTAAAAAGTGATAATAAACGGGGTAATAAATTTAAACTATATTCCCTCATTGTTGTTGCATCTATGCCGCGTATGCTGAAATCATGGCGCGACACAGAGGGAGCCTTAAGGTTTAGTTAATGTGTAGATATTAGGCCGTACTGATATTATGTTTATTTTAACTAAGCGCTGATAGGGTTAATTTTCCAAAAGTTCTTTTGCCATATCAATGATTTCAAAGCCAATGGTAGGGGCATCAAACGCACCAATATTACAAAAAACTGCCACAGATGTTTTTTCAGCAGGTCTTCGTATATAGAATGTTGATGTGCCTAGCCAACCACCTGAGTGATCATATGAGTTGCTATTGGTATACTGGCCGTTAGCATAAAAATAGTCGGCGTCTTCATCATAACCCAAGCTAGTGTTCGGGGTAATCATGAGTTTCATCAGCTGTTGGGGATCTTTACCTAGTGTTGGCTTATAAAAGTGGGCATTCCAAAGTGCCATATCTTCAATGTTAGTATGTAGGCCACCATCGCCGACAGCAAAGATATTAGTCATACGGTTAATATATTTTCCCTCGCCGATGTTGGCATAACCTGATGCGCGATTGGGTACTATTTCCCATAGGTTGTCAGCATAAAAAGTATTATTCATACCTAGCGGCTTAAAAATACGCTTATCTGAATACTGTCTTAATGTTTCGCCACTAACCTTTTCAACTAGCATTGACAGTAGGAAGTAAGCAAAATTACTGTACCTTTGTGCATGATTTGGTGGCTGAACTAAAGGCAGGGTTTTTATGACGTCATAGTATTCATTGATGGTCAGGTAATCTTCATCTCCTAGGCGAAACTTACCTCCTGCAACTGACTTAAGTGGTGTCGGCAATAGCTTATCTAAATCGCGATAATCTGCCATGCCTGAAGCATGACCTAGCATGGAGTTGATGGTAACTTTAGTTCCATAATCATGAAGATCGGGTAAATGTGTTCGAATATCATCGTCAAGGTCAATTTTGCCTTCATCAGCCAAAAGTAATACTGAAAACGCAGTAAATTGCTTTGATACAGAGGCTAAACGGTGGATAGATTTTGAGCTTAGCTTAGTGTTTTGCTCAAGGTTTGCCATGCCATAACTTTTAGCGAAGAGTAACTCTTTATTATTCATTAAACCGATTGAGCAACCAGGGGTATCATCAGTAACGTAATCAGCAATAACCGCATCAATTTTTTTCTCTAAAGCTTTATTTAATTCATTCGCTTGCAAGTTACTACAAGCCAGTAATAACACTACTGTTAATATCCTCATGCTCATGTTTTTATTCCTTTTATTTAGTTATGTTTTTTATTTTATTCAACAACCTTATTAACAACGAAGTTTTTCGTAGTTGTGCCTACAGTAAATCAGCGTGGGTTAAACTGCAAGTTTTGTATAATGTATTCATATTTGTAGGGAAGGAGAGAGGTAATGAAAGCTGAGATAGAAGATGATTTATCGCCACCACGAGGCAGAGCAAGAAATAAAACATCGAACCTTTAAATTACTACGTTTGATATTGATAGTTGTTTACAATGGAGAAAAATATCATCTAGTTACGTTTTAATGTCATATCTTATTTCGGTTACCTTATTGTGGGCTTTTTCATTTAGTTTAATTGGCGTGTATTTAGCAGGGCAGGTTGATGCTTGGTTCTCGGTATTCATGCGTATTGGTTTGGCTATGCTAGTTTTTTTACCCTTTTTAAGACTAAAGGAAGTTAGCTGGCACACTGCGGCTAGCTTAATGGCTATCGGCGCCATTCAATTAGGTTTGATGTACGTTTTTTATTATCAGTCATTTTTGTATTTGTCGGTGCCTGAAGTTTTATTGTTTACTGTGATGACTCCGATTTATATCACTTTATTAAATGATGCTTTTGAACGAAAATTCCACCTGAACTTTATGTTAACCGCATTACTGGCAACCTCGGGGGCTATTGCCATACGCTTTAACGCCATAGACGATAACTTTATTATCGGTTTGGTGTTAGTACAGTTGGCTAATTTATGTTTTGCTACCGGCCAAGTTTGTTATAAACGTTTAATGGCCTCCCAGCAGCTAAACCAATCTATCAATCAAAAAGCAATATTTGCTTGGTTTTTCATCGGAGCATTTTGTGTCGCCAGCATTTGTTATGTACTGTTTGGTGATGCGAATAAATTACCTACCACAGCGTTGCAATGGGGCGTATTAGTTTATTTGGGTATTATCGCTTCAGGTGTGGGTTATTTTGCTTGGAATAAAGGCGCTACTTTGGTGAATGTCGGTGCGCTGGCGATTATGAATAACTTGCTGATACCCGCCGGAATTATCGTTAATTTAGTGATTTGGAATCGTGATGCAGATATTGCTCGTTTAGCCTTTGGCGGCTCACTTATTGTGCTGTCGTTATTATTAAATCAATGGCTAGAGAAGCGAAGAAACTTAGCTAAAGCAACTTAAAACAGTGAGAAAGGGTTGACGGTATTTTATACAAGAGGAGCCTTCATTCTTTTTTACTATTATTGGCCTTAAAGTCATGCGCAGGTTCATTGCATCTAATGCCATATTAGCTCAAAAGGCTTGTAAAGGGTGATGTAGGTAAAGGGATTAAAGTTCAAGTGGGTGATGTACTCTATATCTTATCTATGTTACAAATTAGTACAATAGTTCAATAAGATGATGAATATGCCAAATATTAGCTCAACAGTGAAACAAATATTTTTTGTTTGCTTACTTCTACCTTTGCTTTCAACGTCATTGAGCGTACATGCAGTTAACCCAATAAAAATTAATACCTACACCGATTACCCTCCTTATCTCTATCAAGAACAAAGTCGACAAACAGGTTTGTACATACGCATTATTGATCTTACCTTTAAGGCAATAGCGCAACCTTACTCAGTGCAGACACTCCCTTTTAAGCGCGGTTTGCAAAGAACCGTAGCGGGTGATGGCATTATGATAGCTGTTTTAAAAACGGCCGAACGTCAAAAGACACTGGATTTCTCTGAGCCATTTTACCAGGAGAGGTTATCTGTTTATTTAAGGCAAGCGCCAATGCCAAAAATAAAAACATTAACTAAATTGAAAGGGTTAAATATAGGCACCTTATTGGGGTGGAGTTACGGCGCTGAGTTTGATCAAGCGAGGGCAAATAATTACTTTTTTGCCCATGACAGTAAGCTTGAAACTAACTTTTACTTGTTAGCGAAAGGGCGATTAGATGCTGTTATTCATTCTGAATTATCTGCCGCTTATGTTATTGACAAAATGGGGCTTAATAACAAAGTGGTTTTAGCTTCAGAGCCTTTGGCCTTTGGGGATATTCACCTAGCAGTAAAAAAAGGTACTCATAAAGCATTACTCGAGCGAATTAATCAAAAATTACGTGAGCCAGCGCACATAAATGAAATAAAACGACTCATTCAAAGTTACCATTAATAGTTAAATAATAAACGGGAGCAGCACCAGGTTAGTTGACTTATCTCCTTGGGGTTACTTTCAAAAGCTATAACCTATTGAGAGTTGCGTTGAACCTTTGCTGCAGTAACCAGCGATTGGCAAGACTGAAAAAACACCCCATTCCATTTTGAGGTATTTTTGAATATTCCAAGAGAAGCATGGCGTAGTTATTTGTTTTACCTACGCTTTCTTCTTGAGTTAGCTGTTTTTTTATTGCCTTTTTGATTTGGCTTTTTTCCTTGTTTGTTTTTCTTAGTTTGCACTGGCGTTTTTGAAAACTCTTTGTGAAAAGGTTGCTCTGTTGCCACAGGAATAACCTGTCCAATGCTATTTTCAATAGTGGTTAATTGCCTGACATCATTTTGTACCGCAAATGAAATTGCCATACCGCTTTTGCCTGCACGTGCTGTTCGTCCTATGCGGTGGATGTAATTTCTTGGATCTTCCGGCAGATTATAGTTAATCACTAAGCTGATATTATCAACATCAATGCCCCGCGCGGCGACATCTGTTGCCACTAATACTCTTAACGAAGACGATTTAAAGTTTTGTAAGGCTTGCTCTCTAACGGCTTGTGTTTTACCACTGTGCAGGCTAGCGGCAGATATTGAAGCTTTTTCTAGTGCATCAACAATAATGTCAGCGCCATATTTGGTTTTACAAAAAATAAGCACTTTATCATGTTCTGGATTTGCCAAAATAGTAAACAATGCCGGCACTTTATTTGACTTTTCAAGCTGGTAAACAGTTTGATTAACCAAGTCGGCAGTCACGGCTTGGGCAGCAATTTCCACTTTAGTTGGCTCGGTTAATATCGCCTGCGCAAGTACCTCTATTTCAGCAGGCATAGTGGCTGAAAATAACAAGGTTTGTCGTTTTTTCGGAAGTTTAGCTATGATGTGCTGAACATCTTTAAAGAAGCCCATATCAAGCATGGTATCTGCTTCATCTAAGACAAAAACTTCTAATGCCTTAAAATCGATATCGCCTGCTTCAATTAAATCTAATAATCTACCTGGGGTGGCAACTAAAATATCTAGCCCTTGTGCGATAGCGTCAACTTGAGGTTGTCTGCCCACACCACCATAAACCACCTTAGTGTTAAGCGCTAAACCTTCAGCATAGTCATCAATATTTTGCATTATTTGCGAGGCAAGTTCACGTGTCGGGGTTAAGATCAGTGAACGTGTGCTTTTAGTTGGGATATCAACTTTATTTCGCCCAAAGTTATTGATAATTGGTAATGAAAAGGCGGCTGTTTTTCCTGTTCCCGTTTGTGCGATACCCAAAAGATCACCGCCTTTAATGAGCGCGGGAATACAGGCTTTCTGGATAGGTGTTGGCTGCAGGTAACCTTTTAAGTGAACGCGCTCAATAATAGCGTCTAAAAGTGAAAATGCGTTAAATTCTGACATGTTGTCTCGGTATGCTTTAATCAATTGCCGTTATTCTAACAGAATGAATAACTAGAGGCAGAGTAAGTTTATTAACATGATGTAACGCAGCTATAACGAATAGCAATAAAAACCTATTTTTTAGTGATTATTGAGACTACCTTTAATTTATTATTGACGCCAAGAGGTCATAATCTTCTTATTGCTAACGTCATATAAAGCTATCATTAACAGTCAATTTGAGCATATAGTGATAGCTTAAATATAACTATTATTTCTAAGGTTCTTCATGATTGATTTTCGTTCAGATACTGTGACAACACCTTGCGCTAAAATGCGTGCTGCAATGGCAAATGCTGTGGTTGGGGATGATGTTTATGGTGATGACCCTACCGTTAATGCATTAGAATCATGTTCAGCTGAGCGTCATGGTTTTGAAGCAGCTTTGTTTTGTAGCTCAGGTACACAAGCCAATTTACTTGCCTTGATGTCGCATTGTGAGCGAGGAGATGAGTATCTTTGTGGACAGCAAGCGCATAATTATCAATTTGAAGGTGGAGGTGCAGCAGTGCTTGGCTCTATTCAACCTCAACCGATAGAAAATGAACCTGATGGCACCTTGAGTTTAAGCAAACTAAAAAAAGCAATAAAACCTGATGATTATCATTTTGCTAGGACCAAACTGATCAGTATTGAAAATACCATTAATGGCAAAGTTTTGCCGTTAAATTATTTAGCGCAAGTAAGAGAGTTCGCAGAAGTTGAGGGCTTAGCATTACACTTAGATGGTGCTCGAGTTTATAATGCCGCCATTGCCTTAGGTGTTGATATTAAAGAGATCGCGAAGTACTTCGATACCATGACCGTTTGTTTATCTAAAGGGTTAGGGGCGCCAATTGGTTCACTGCTTTTTGGCAGTAAAGCTTTTATTGCCAAAGCAAGACGCTGGCGAAAAGTATTAGGTGGCGGCATGCGACAAGCGGGTATTTTAGCTGCTGCGGCTGAAATAGCATTACAAGATAATATTTCGCGGTTAAATGATGATCACGTAAATGCCAAGTACCTTGCTGAGCAGCTTAACCAAGTTGAAGGTTTTAAGGTAAATACAAGTTTTGTTGAAACCAATATGGTTTTTGCTAGTTTGTCTGCCAACTTGAGCGCAGAGGAGATAGCCAATAAGTTATCAAATCAAGGCATCCTTATTTCTGCGGGCAATCCATTAAGACTTGTGACTCATTTGAATATTAGTCAGGCTGATATTGATAGCTTTATTCGAGAATTACAGCTGATAGTTGCTTAATTATTTTAAGCGTTGCCGTGCCTTGCGCTCTTATAAGTTAAAAAATAACGGGGCGACCTGGCGCATGCAGCACTGCTGGACGATAGACTTGGGTGACTTTTAATTTATCAATTTTAGCAATCAATTGCTTGAGGTAGTCATCCTTAACCCCATCTTCTAATGAAAAGTATAATTTAATACTTTCACAATCATATGAGCGTTTTTCTAAAGTCTTAAATAAAAAGTCTTCAGAAATATAGCTACCAAAAGCCTTTATTTTATTATTCCCTGATATCGTCAACCTCACGGGTAATACGTTTGAAGTAATATCACAATCGGGGTTATTGCCATCACTGCTAGCGTTTATTTTAGTTAGCCCTTCACTCAACTCGCCAAGTTGCTGATGAGTATTTTCGGATAACTTCGCTGAGCGATTTATTATTTGCACTGGTTTTGGGCTTGGCTGTAACTTCACTAACGTGGCATGAGGCGCTAAATTAAAATCACTGAAAATTAACCCTAAGGCTAATGCCAACGTGATCGCGAGTACTAGTATCCTTATGTACATGCTTTTCTTCCTTGTATTAAGTCATCATTCTTAGTTTCATCATTGACGAAGTTTTTCGTAGTTAAACTAAAGTAAACTAGGCTAGGTTAAATTTCAAGCGATTTAAATAATTGGAAAATAGATAGAATCATTGAAAAGTTAATTGGTGGCTGTAATATCAACGAAGACGAGAAGGTAAAATAAAAGTTGCTCACTCTTTCTTACAATGCCTCTGGGTAATCACAGGTCTTTTCAATACACTCAAGTATTTATAGCTGCTTTCACTCTAAGACAACAGGCTTTAAATTTACCTCATTATTTGAATAAATAACCTTGGCATTTTATCACAGGGTGAAATTCAACCGAAACTTTAAGTAACAACCAATTGATAACTAAGTAATAAATAGTAAGCACTTGCTCGCTTTTTTTTGCATTATCATATAAATTGAAGGTTATGGTGTTTGGTATTTTAAAATGAGGGAGCTATCAGTGCGTAGAGTTTATCTGAGCTTAGGCAGTAACATAAACCGAGAGCAACATATAACATCTGCCTTAAAGGCACTGGATGCATTGTTCTCACCTTTAATTGTTTCTGATGCTTATGATTGTCAGCCGGTAGGTTTTGATGGTGATAACTTTTTAAACTTAGTGGTGGGGTTTGATACATCTCATTCTGTTGCCGAATTATCAGCAATGTTAACCAAAATAGAAAATGATAATGGACGTCTCCGCACTGGTCCTAAGTTTTCTTCACGAACTTTAGATCTTGATATCTTAACCTTTGGCGATGAAGTTGGGGTTATCTCTGATGTCACTGTGCCGCGAGGTGAGATCATCGAGAATGCTTTCGTTCTATGGCCTTTGTCAAATGTGGCAGGCGATGAATTACACCCGCAATTAAATAAAACTTATCAAGCACTATGGCAAGCGTATGATAAAAACAGTCAATCCTTATCGAGAATAAATTTTACTTGGCATAGCCCTTCGGCTGATAAGGTGGTTTAAATGTATTTAATGACAATTCACCCCGTAGCTATCTAGTGTATTAGTTACGTTTACAGAAATATTATTAAGTATTTAAAAATAAAAAAGTGAACTAAAAGAAATCTTCAACGTATACAGTTACGTAGATAACAACTACGTAAAAAACAACGTATAAAATAATAGGTTAATTTATGAGTAATAGTGCCATTATCACCATCACCAACTTACGACTAAGAACATTTATAGGCTTTAATGAGGAAGAAAAAAGTAAACAGCAAGACATCGTTATCAATGTTGAGGTTCATTATCCGGCCAACAAAATGTGTTTAAACGACAGTGTTGATAATGCTTTGAATTATAAAATTATTTGCAAAAAAATCATTAGTCTTGTGGAAAATGGACGTTTTCTTTTACTAGAAAAATTAACCAGTGATGTTTTAGCGGTGTGTGCTGATCATCCTTGGGTAAACTTTGCCAAAGTGACTATTGATAAACCACATGCACTTAGGTTTGCTGACTCAGTTTCTTTAACCTTGTGTTACCGAGCTGAACCTGGAGAAATATCATGATAAGTGAAGCTGCAATATTAGTTAGAGATACTCTTATTGAAAGAGGGTTAGAGACGCCATTAATACCTAGTGATATGTCTGATGAAGAGAAATATACTCGGATTAAAGGCTTATTAACTGAGGTAGTTAGCACGTTAGGGCTTGACCTGGCTGATGATAGTTTAGCTGAAACCCCACACCGTATCGCAAAGATGTATGTTCACGAAGTTTTTTCAGGTTTGAGTTATGAAAACTTCCCATCAATTAGCTTGATTGAAAATAAAATGTCGGTTGATGAAATGGTTAAAGTTAGCGACATCAACTTAACGTCAACCTGTGAACATCACTTTGTCACCATTGATGGCTTGGCACAGGTAGCCTATATACCGAATGATAAAATTATTGGCTTATCGAAAATTAATCGTTTGGTACGGTTTTTTGCACAAAGGCCGCAAGTGCAAGAGCGGTTAACTCAGCAGATTTTAGTTGCCATGCAAACGTTGACTGACACTGAAAACGTCGCCGTTTCAATAAATGCTACCCATTATTGCGTAAAATCAAGAGGGGTAATGGATGTTAATTCGAAAACGTTAACCACAGCCTTAGGTGGTATATTTAAGACCAATCCGCAAACTCGAGCTGAATTTTTACGATGAGCCAAGTTATTTTAATTACGGGTATTGGAAAGCGGCTAGGTCTGGCACTTAGCAAACACTTTTTAGCTCAAGGCTTTAAAGTGATTGGCACCTATCGCACCCACTATGAGGTGATTGAAACCTTATCAGCGCAAGGTGCAGATTTATACCAAGTAGATTTTTATCAACAACAAGAGGTTGATGAATTTATTGCAAAAATTAAAGATAAATACCATAACTTGAGCGCGGTAATTCATAACGCCTCTGATTGGCTTGCTGATAATAAGAGCAAGGGCTCAGTTCAGTTTAGTGACGCTGAAATCATGCAAAGAATGATGACGATACATGTCAGTATTCCTTATCAAATTAACTTAGCATTTCAACACTTATTGATAAACCAATCAAAAAAAGACAATGGTTTCACTGACATTATTCATATAAGCGATTATGTGGCAGAAAAAGGCAGCAAAAAGCATATTGCTTATGCAGCGAGTAAAACCGCCATCAATAGTTTAACACTGTCATTTTCCGCATTATTGGCACCTCAGGTGAAAGTTAATTCTATTTCTCCTGCATTGATAAAGTTTAATGACCATGATGATGATCTTTATAAATCAAAAGCCTACAGTAAAGCGTTACTGCCAAAAGAGGCTGGTTACAGTGAAATTATTCGAGCGACTGAATTTATTCTTTCTAGTGATTTTATGACCGGAAGAAATATGCAACTTGATGGCGGTAGGCATTTAAAATAATGTCGACGATGGTGAACTGCGACTGTTAAAGCGGCTCATCGTGATGCAGTCAGCAGATTTGATGCCTTACATCTCTTTTGGTGTATTTACCTCAAGCAGCCAACTAAAGATATTGCACCTCAACCTACGAAGTGATTAGTAGAAAGTGCTTGTTTGTTTTATAAACGAGTGTTATAAAAATAGCACAATAAAAAACTAATTAATCACAGGTTAGGGTAATGGATTATCGCGAGTCGACAGTAAGTTTAGGCATAACCGATAAGTTACTGTGTCCTTGTTGTGGTAGCCAGCAACATAGTGTTAATTCAGTGATTACTTATGGTTTTTATTTTTTTGAATACTTACCAATTTTTCCGGTAAAGCGAGATACACGGTTACAATGCTTACAGTGTAATAACCTCGAACAAATTACAGGAAGCTCTTCTGATTTTAAACTGATCTTTTCTAATTTCACCTTAGCGCTCTTCAATAAGTTACGCTTGCTGAGCACTTTTGCTGGCAGCATTATCACTATACTGCTGTTAAGTTATTACTTTTCTGAAGAACAGGAAAAACACCGCCAAAGTCAACGTTATATCGACGCACCTAAAGTGAATGATTTTTATTACCTAGACTATCGAAAGAGTGCTGGAGGTAGGCGTTCACAGCACAAATACCGTGTTGCCAAAATTGTCGATATAACTGGTGGTATTGTTTCTCTTAGTTACGGTAATTACTTTTACCCGTTAAAGAAAACTTTAAATGATGCAGTTCTTTTTGGCCACAGCACAAACTTTGACTATTTTGAAAAACAGCGACAGAATTATTCAACTAAAGAATTAAACAGCTTGTTTGAACAAGATTTTATTTATCGTGTTGTGCGACCAGAGCTCGCTTTTATCGGTAGAAATAGCGCTGTTTATATGATTGAAGGTCATGCCGTGACCAACCCGACACCTGTGAAAGAAAAGTGGTTCTTTATTCCGGGTAAACGTGAGAATACCCAAGGAGTGGCAATACTTAAAGCCAATCATGTTGAGAATAGGTATGAGAAAGCTTTCGAACGTTTGCAACGCTCTGCAGAGCTAGGCTATGCACCAGGGCAAACGAACTTAGCTGAACTCTATTTAACTTTTGACGGTAGTGAAGAAGTTCGTGATGTTCAAATGGCAGCTCATTGGCTATTTCAAGCAGCTTTACAAGGCTATCAACCAGCGATTGAAAAATATAAAGTGATTTGTCAGTTAGAAGAAAGCTGTAATATTGAAGAATTTTATCGCGGGTTAAGTGAAGCAGGCACTAACCTTAGAAGTAATTAATACTAAATAAGTATGAACACCCTCATGAACCTGTGCGCTTGTATAATCAAGCCACTGTATAGTTTGTTTTATTGATATTTGTCGAGAATATAGCAAAAGGCTAATCCTCGATTTGGTTTTTACAAGGGCGGTAATCGTTAGTTAATCATTGCTAAAGCCGCTAAAGCCGCTAAACATCGCTGAATATGAACGCAGTTTTATTCGCTTGGATTCAATACAGATATACATGAAAGTTAATTTTTTTCAGGTATTGGCTTTTTATTGATTCCTGTCGGAAGTATGTTTTCAATAGATAAGCGTTTAGTATTATCACCACTGTGGAATTTAGAAAATAGTTTGAAATTTATATCCTCCCATTGATTTTCTTTTATGAAGCTTACGTATTGATTGACATTATCTAAAGTGATTAATTCATAACTTAATGGTGTAGATTCTAACAAGAACCTATCTATGCCTTTTTCATAATCAGCAATTTTAATCATAACTGCAGCAGCCATTAAAAAGTGACCTCCAACAGATGCTGATAATTCTCCTTGCTGGATACTTTCTAGTGCGCTAGGTAACCAGTCAAAGCCACCCACGATTGAAATTTTATGCTTTAAACGTTTCTGCTCTGCTATAAGCGTTAATGCTATTTGATCACCAGCAGTCCAGAAAATATTAGTTTTTGGGTAACGATTGATGATTAATGGATACCGGCTAGACAATAACGTGGGATCCCATAAAACAGGAAATATTTGAGTAAATGATACATTTTCGATTTTTTCATTCTTGATTAGGTTGACTAAAGACTGTTGTCTGTTTATTGATAACTCTGTGTGATCACCACCTATTCCTGTCATTATAATCTCTTTGTCAGGGTACTTTTCTTTAAAGATTCTAATGAGTGAATCTCTAAGTAGTTTTCCACCTGCTACATCATCATAATAAATATGTCCTAGCCAATATTTATAATATTGCCTGGGAACAGCTAAGCTTTTATACTTTTCTCGGTCTATAGACTGTTCAATAGTGATAAATTTTATTTTTGATTGTTCAAGTAAAGAAAAGACACTTTTTGTGTTACCAGACAAAGGTCTTAAAACGATATAGTCAGGTTTATTTTCTTGTGCGATTATTTGGTTAATTTTTTCAATTAAAGCAAACCTATCGTTGTTGCTATAGATAATGTCTAAATCTATATTTAAATCATTTGCAGCGGCGATTGATGTCTGTGCAACTAACTGCCAAAAAATAGGGCCCTGAACATCAGGCACAATAAAAGTTACTTTAGTTTCAGCATTAGTTAAATTTGGAAACATTAAAAATACACATGCAAATATGTATGTAGATGTATTCATATAAGTTTATTCCTTTGATATATAAATAACTTTAGTAGCAATTGCTTTAAATGATAGTTTATTTTAAATAACTCTGGCTGTTATAGGCTTAGTGAAATCTCAGGTTAATTCAAAGCTGTATCGAAGTGTTTTCTGAAAAGTTGCAATTATTTCTACAAAATTAAAGCGTATCATGTATACCAATAGTTCCTGCAATAAAGGCTGTCGTTAAATAAACTTTCGCAATCCATTGTTCAAACCAAGGATCTTATTCAGAAATAACTCACCGTTTTAATCATCAAGTTTTTTCAATTGGGTAATAGTTCTAGCATTGAAGATAATGGGAAGGGGTTACAGGGACGTTTTATTACTAAAGTCTTCAAAAGTGAATTATGGATATATAGCTGTAGCTTGAAGTTAGCTATTATTCTTAGGGTTTTCATCATTGACTTTTTTGATGCGGTATAACGATACCGGCACAATAAAATGCGGTAAACCGTAGGGGATAATGTTCCCCTTTTCTTATACCTGTTACTGTAAAGTCAGGAATATAGTTACGCTATGATTGTTCAAGTACTTCACGTTGTTCAGCAACTTCTATGCGGATATCAAAATCACGAGGTAAGCTCTCATTGCTGTAATCAAATGCAGCCACTTTTACTAAACTTTCAACGTTTGAACTTGTTTGTTGGTTTTCCATATTTTAATAACCTCTATTAATATTTAGTAATTAGGTGTTTTATTACGTAAGTTACAGGTTAAATGTAGCATAATATGAAGTTAATTCAAGTTTGTGTGGTAATTTTACTACATCGCAAGGTGAGGGAGGGGTAGGAATTATAAGTAATATGCTTTTATGCTAGTGCTATTTTAATTCTTGATGAGATTTTTTGATGGCCTGAACCAGTTCTATTGGTGTTTTAAGGCTAATTGCCATACATGTCCAAGGTGTTGGGATAATGTCAGTACCGATAGGATAAGCGGCAGTAAATTGATCTATTGTATCTGGAATGGCCTTAAGCCTTAACGCTATATTTTCATGGGTATCAATAATTATATCGATTCTTTCTGCGAGTAGCAGATTAATATTAGCTTGATTGTTTCCTGAAATTTGAAAGTGTTCCCCCTCAATAAAGCCATTATTTTTTAAATAGTTATGCATATAAGAATCCCTAATTAACCCTAAGCTGTACTGTTTAACATCGTTAATCGAGTTAATTTTAATGTCTTTTCTGTCTGACAATTTAAAAAAATGATATTGAATTGTATTGAGAGGACAAATCCAGTGAAACAACTTTTCCCGTTGTGGCGACCTTAAGATTGAGTAGATAAGTACATTGGGCTTTTCTAGGGCGGTTTTATAGGCTCTTGCCCAAGGGTACATATTGAGAGTGTATGGAATATTTGCCTGTTGAAGCGTTTCTTCAACAACTTTAGTGGCGCTACCAATGACTTTACCTGAACTGGAAAGGTAGTTATAGGGCGGCCATTGCTCAGTTACCACCGTAATTTCATTGTTCGGCTCAGAAACAGCTTTAAAAGAGACTAAGCAAAGTAGCCCGTATAATAACGCTTTTTGATACAAGCTTACTGCCATTATTATCCCAAAAAAGACCATAGAATTAACCTACATAAAAGTATAGGTTAAAATGTTCATCGTATGAATGCATTGAGTATTTTTAGCTATATCCAGACTCATAGAGAGCCAAATATTGAGTCTTTTACATCAATGCATTCTTCACTTTTTATCAGTACTCGCTGATATACTTTTCCGCTGCTTCTCTAACTTTTGAGGAAAGTAATAAGGTTGATATCATGGTGGGAATAGCCATTAACGCGTACATGAAGGTAATAAAATTAATTACCATCGTTAAAGAGGCTACCGCACCGACAATAATAAGGATAAGGTAGAACTGTTTATAAAACCTTTCAAATTTTTGACCAAACAGAAACTCACTACACTTACTCCCGTAATACCAAAAAGTTAACACTGTGCTCGTACTGAGGAAGAACACCATGACCATTAGCAGGTAACTGCCTATCGACGGAAAAGTTTGCTCAAAGGCATACACTGTCATGCCAACGCCTTGGTAACCTGTTTGCCACGCACCTGTCACCAAAACTGCTAGAGCAGTACATGTACAGATAATTAATGTATCAACAATAGGGCCAAATGAAGCAACAAATCCTTCTCGAATGGGTTGGTTGGTTTTAGCTGCACCATGAGCTAACGATTCAGTGCCTATGCCCGCTTCGTTAGAAAAAGCCCCTCGCTGAACTCCGATAATAATAACGGTCCCTATAAGTCCGCCAGCAGCAGAGCTTGGATTAAATGCACTTGAAAAAATTAACAAAAAGGTCTCAGGTATTTTATGGTAGTGCATGACTAAGAGTATTAATGTCATTATGAAATAACCAATAACCATAATAGGTACAACTTTGGTGGCAACTGCGGTTATTCGTGTTAATTTTCCCATGACAATCCAAGAGATAAGGATGAATAAACCAAGGCCAACGAGTAGATCAAAAGTAAAGTGATTATCGGCCTCGGCTATCCCGTATGGTATGGCAATGACATCCCTTAATATTTGTACTAATTGGTTAATTTGAAAAAGAGGTAAGGCACCGAATATACAGCCGATGCAAAATAGCCAAGCGAGGGGCTGCCACTTTTTCCCTAAGCCTTCTCTAATGACATACATTGGTCCTCCCTGCAATTTACCACTACGGTCTTTCCCTCGAAACATAACAGCTAAGGATGCGGTATAAAACTTGGTTGCAATACCTACAATTGCCGTCAACCACATCCAAAAAATTGCACCTGGACCGCCCATCGTGATAGCGACCGCGACTCCGGCTATATTTCCAAGCCCTAGCGTGCCTGACAGTGCAACAATTAATGCTTGGAAGTGGCTAATGTCACCTTGAGTGTTTTGTTCATTGTCATATTTTCCGCTAATAATGCTGAGTGCATGACCAAGCCTTTTGTAAGGGATAAGCCTTGAGTGGATAACAAAGTAGGCGCCACCGCCAACAAGTAACAAAACCATGGGGAGACCCCAGGCAAAATTGACTAAAGTAACTAATAAATCTTCCATTTAAACCTTTTTATAAATGTAATGCGGTATTGATTCAGCATTCAATACTATATTCTCGATTAAAACATATCTACCGATATTCGTTAGTAAAGTCACTATCAAGTATAAGTTCGTAATAGTTAATTGCTTTACTCCCTTATGATTGGCATGTGTTATTATTTTTCACTTTTGTGCTCCTGTAATAATTATTCTGGGCTTGTCAGCTAAATAACTAATACTGATGTTAGAGAGAAATATAGGGCAGTTAAAAAGGCTTTAGATAGCTGGTTAAGCAACTTTATTGCAAGGTAGAGTCTGAAGAGTAGACATTAACTCGTTTAATCTTATTGCTTTAATATCATGACTTTAAAGTTACTTAGCTATACACTCAGTATTTTTAGTATTAATATTCGAATTAATGCATCATTTTATAAGTAATATTTGATGTCATGAATGATAAACCCTCTATTTATTCATTGAGAGAGAAAATGTTAAAACACGCTTTTTTGTCCTTTTTTAGTTGTGCCTTACTGCTTGGCTGTGCCAGTTCGAATAACTCTAATAGTCTGTATAACGCAGAAGAAGCTTATGCAATAAAAGCTAAACACTGGTTGAAAATGAACTTAAAACGCGAAGGCGTGATCGAAACCGAGTCTGGCTTACAATATAAAATCTTAGAGCAAAGCGATGGCTGTAAACCTGATCCTGACTATAAAGTGACCGTGCACTATAAAATGCTATCAGTTACCTCTAAAAAAATCATCGATAGTAGCTATCAACGCGGTTACCCTGAAAAGTTTAAGTTAGCAAAAATGGTAAAAGGCTGGCGTGAAGGTGTACCTATGATGAAAGTGGGTGAAAGCTGGGAGCTTTATCTACCTTCGCATTTAGCCTATGGCAGTAAAGGTTTACCTGGTTCGGTTGCGCCCAACAGTGTGCTGGTGTCACAAATCACATTAATAGATGCACACTGTGTAGACTAAGTAGCCTTTTGAGAATTGAGAATTGAGAATTGAGAGCTGAGAGTTGACACAAAGGAGGCTATCAGGCCTCCTCAGCTTTAATTTCAATTAACCACCAAACTGAATACGCACCCCAGCATTAACCGTAAAACCATCATTTCTTGACCAAATATCTGTGGTCCAACGACCACTTGGCGCTTGCTCAGGTAACAGCAAAGAGTCTTCTTTGGTTTGCCTAACATCCAAAAGGTTTTCAGCATTGATAAACCAACTGACACTGCCAGTAGTAATTTGCGCTAACAAGCCTAAATGCCAATAAGGATTACTTCTATCACGATAAGGGTTGTCTTCTAAGTGTTGGGTGCCGGTGTAATAAGCTTCAAAACCTACCATATGGCTGCCATGTTCTTCCCACATAATTACCGCGCCAGCAGAATGCTCAGGAGTTAGTGCTAACGGTACTCGGCCATTGCCATATTCATCTTCCTTGCTGGCATCTGTATATAAATAGCTACCGGTTACTTTAATGTCTTGCCAGCGATAACGCAGTAGTAATTCACTGCCTCGTATTTTACTTTGTCCTGGAGCATTGACTAAACGTACTTGTTCACTTAAGTTCAACGGATCATCAATAACTGCTAATTCAGTAACATTTTCAATGTCTGAAGCAAAGAAGGTCACGCTAGTTTCCACACTATCAAATAGATAAGTGAAATCTACTGAAGCGGTTGTCGCGGTTTCTTCATTAAGGTTTTCTAATGGCGCAAGACGAGATAAGCCTGCTTCTTCAATATCTTCAATAAAGGGGCTTGGCGCAAAAAAACCTTTGCCGTAAGCGCCGCGAACAGACCAATTATCTGGGCTATACAGCATGGAAATTCGAGGGCTAAATTGTGTACCGTACTCACTGTGCCAATCACTACGGGCACTCAATGACAGAGAAATCTCGTCATTTACTTCATAATCAAGTTGTGAAAATAGTCCTGGGGTTTGATAGCTGTAGTTAAATTCATTATAGGTATCAGAATCTAATTTTTCCGTTTGGTGGGCAACACCAACTACCCATGCCAGTTCATCAACATAACCCGATAAACTTGATTCAATCAGGTGACTCTCGTGAGTATCACTTTCAAGTACTACACCGTACTGATGTTCATGCTCTTGGCGCATAGTTGAGCCACGGAAATTGATATTTAAAACCTCACCAATAGGTTGGTCATAAATAAAGCCAGCATCGGTTCTTAAGGTATCTTGTGTTTGCGGATATTGATTTCCATCAGGCACCGTTGCATCACCTAAGGTGCCGCCATCTCGTTGCTCTGTCATTGCACCCACAGTAACATAAAGGTTGGCACCATCTTCTCCTTGCCAATATAAACGGGGGCGAACAGTACCTCGCGTGTAACCCGCCATATCTATCCAGCCATCATCATCTAAATCTTGCTCTTCTTGCTGATGAACGCCTGCAGTGATCGAGCCACTAGTAGATTCGTTTATCGGCGTGGCTAAGTAGGTAGTTATATCTTGACCGTTTTTAGAGGTGGCATTAAACAGCACTTCACCTTCTGGTTTGTCACTTGGCGTGCGTGAAATTAAATTAATAACGCCTCCAAGTGCTGAGCCACCATACATTGAGGAAGCAGAGCCCTTAATGATCTCAACATTGGCTAAGTCTGTAGGTGGTATTTGTAATAAACCAATAGAGGCAGTTTGACCGCCGTATAACGGTAACCCATCACTCAATAATTGGGTATATCGACCATATAAGCCTTGTAACCTTATATTGGCGCTACCTAATGCGGGTGAAGTGGTTTGCACTCTAACACCGCCAGTTTCAGCAACCAACATAGAAATATTGCCCGGGCGCATTAACGCTTTTTCTTGAATTTCTTCGCCATTAATGACTTCAGTTCGGGTTGCCGACTCGTTAACAATTCGTCCTAAACGTGAAGCGGTTACTTGAATTCGCTCGACTTTGTTGTCGTCATGTTCGTGGTGGTCATGCTCATCGTGCTTGTCTTTTTCTTCATGTTCATCATGCTTTTCATATGATTCTTGTTTTGCGTGATGTTCGTTAGCGTGAACAGTCGCAGGTGTTAGCAAAATAGCTAACGCCATAGTTAAATGTTTATTCAACATTTTTTACCTCAAAGAATATGTCAGAGTAATTCAGCACAATGCCATTTATAAAAGCTTGTGATGATTATCAGCTCGCACATCAGGCGAACAATTTTTTACGATGAAAAATTATGACAAAACAATAGGAGGGCGGTAGGGATTCGAGCTAATGGATTGAGTTTGTGCGGGGTTTGTTAAAGTGAGTGTTTCAGTAAAACCCTTGATACCTATATCAGCAATACCGTTGTTTAAAAACATCAATGATAAACAACCACTAGCAGCGCAAACACAGTCGTTTTCACAAACATTAATGGTGCAACAGTCAAGTTCACAACAATCCAAATCTGAGCAATCTGTTAAATAGTCATTATGTTTCTTAGTTGAAACGCTATTCGCTAAACGATCATTGTCGTTAACTGCAATATCAGCGGCAAGGTTGTTTTGATGGTTGTTTTGATTATGGCTTTCACTCGTTATTTCAATAGACGCAGAGCTGCTAAAGGCTATGGCTTGGCCAATAAAGGTTATAAGGATAACCGCAACAATGAATACTTGTGAAAACGCTTTAGGCATATTTATCTCGAATAACAATACGTCGGCTATTTTAAAAGGCTATCGTGTTGAAGTAAATAACCGCTGTTAATTTAATTGATTAAACAACATGACTAGCCGGTAAATATGCGGTTTTCACATTCATTTCACTCATCGTTTTTTAAACTGGCGTTAACAAAATAACAGGAGCGTTCTATGTTTAAAAAAATAATAATCAGCTTAGTGGCTTTAGCCATTTTTTTGCTTGGCTTAGCCTATGGCACCAAATCTTATGTTAAAAGTCTATTGCCTGAAAAAGCTCACTTTGTGGCAATAAAAAATACTCAGGTAAGTGACTTACCTTATATCACCGAGAACATTCCAAGCTATCGAGGAAAAATATTAGCCGTAGTGACAAGTGTCGATAAAATGGCCGAAGATAAAGCGACGGGTTATGAGCATACCGAACTGGCTCGTGCTTACTGGGTGTTTATCGCAAATGGTTTTCAGGTTGATATTGCTAGCCCCAAAGGCGGTAAGCCGCCAGTCGTTATCGATGGCGAAGACATGGGTCCTTATGACTATGCCTTTTTAACCGATGAAAAAATTCAACAGCAAGTTGCCAATTCTATTGCCTTAGCAGATGTCGATCCTAATGAGTACGAAGCGGTTTACTTTGTGGGTGGTAAAGGCACTATGTTTGATTTTCCTGATAACCCCTACGTGCAAAATATCGCTAAAACACTCTATCAAAATGATAAGGTAGTTAGTGCCGTGTGTCATGGCCCAGCGGCCTTGGTTAATGTCGAGTTAGATAATGGTCAATTGCTATTGGCGAACAAGCAAGTGAGTGCTTTTACCAATGATGAGGAGCTATTTTTAATTGCTGATGCAAAAGAAATCTTTCCCTTTTTACTTGAAGATAAATTAATTGCACAAGGCGCTCAATTTCAAGCAGGTGCAAACTATTTAGAAAAAGTTAGCCAAGATGGAAAATTGATCACCGGACAAAACCCTTGGTCTGTATGGACACTTGCAGAAAAAGTGGTTGCTGAACTGGGTTATGAGCCCAAAATTCGAGAGCGTACAGCTGAAGAGCACGCCATTGAGTTGCTAATGACTTATCATACCGATGGTCTTGACGTTGCGATGGCAGAATTACAGCACAAACCACAAGCTTATCAACGTATTCTGATAGTAATGCACAGTTTTTTAGCCTTTATGCAATTTGAATTGGGCGCTGGCATGGATCTATTATTAATCGCAGAGCAACTGAAACAGTTAACTTAACTGCATTAAAAATTGTTGTTAAATAAACTCGTTAAACTTTAGTAACAAAAGGGAAGCTTAGCTCTCCTTTTGTTACTTTGTTTGTGCGGCTTTATAAATATGCTGGCAATTAAAATTAATAGTTGTAACTAGATTGCAAACCTAAAGGAATGCCAAGTCCCCAGTAAGCTAATAAAAATAAGGTCCAGCAGATCATAAAGGCGAGAGCAAAAGGTAACATTAGGGAAATTAACGTGCCTATGCCGGTGTCTTTAACGTACTTCTGGCAATAGACCACCACTAAAGGGAAGTACGGCATTAACGGGGTAATGATATTCGAGCTAGAATCACCTATTCGATAGGCTGCTTGCGTTAAATCTGGTGAAATCCCTAGTTGCATTAACATGGGAACAAAGACCGGTCCGAGCAATGCCCATTTAGCTGAACTTGAGCCAACAAATAAGTTAACAAAGCCGGTTAAAAATATTATACCGACAATAGTCACCGCACTAGGCAAGGCTAATGTTTTTAATACTTGAGCACCTTCAATGGCCAGCAGCGCGCCTAAATTAGATTGCGAGAATGCGGCAATAAACAAAGAACAGAAAAAAGCCATGACAATATAATAAGACATGCTGCCCATAGACTTACTCATGGAATCAATCATATCTTTACTGGTTTTAAAAGTGCCGACACTAAAACCATAAACAGCCCCAGGAATCCAAAATAGTAAGAAAATAAGCGGCACTATAGATTGCATTAATGGTGCTTTAAAATCAGCCAAAGAGCCGCTGGGTCCCCGAAGTGGTGAGCTTGCTGACCAACTGGCCCAGGTGAGTAACGCTATCCCGGCAAGCATAACCACAAACGCTAAGAAAAATCCTTTACGTTCTTTGCTGGTGATTTCGTCGAATTGAGGTAAATCAGACGTATCGCCGTCTATTGGCGTATCCTTCAACCTTGGTTCAATAATTTTATCTGTGATGTACCAGCCTAATAACACAATAAATAAACTAGAAGCTGAAGTGAAAAACCAGTTATTTAATGGATTAACAATAATTCCTGGATCGATAATTTGCGCGGCACTTTGGGTAAAACTTTGCAGTAATGGGTCTATGCCAGAAGGAATAAAGTTAGCGCTAAAGCCGCCACTCACACCAGCAAAGGCGGCGGCAATACCAACCAAAGGGTGACGCCCCATGGCAAAGAAAATGACCCCTGCTAGCGGAATAACCAAAACATAACCGGCGTCAGTAGCGGTGTGACTGACAATGGCAATTAAAATTATAGATGGCGTTAATAACGCTTTAGGCGTGCGTTTTAACATAATTTTAAGGCCGGTATTAATAAAACCGGAATGTTCAGCAACACCCACACCTAGCATAGCGACTAGAACCACGCCTAAAGGCGCAAAGCCGGTGAAGGTTTTCACCATGCCTGAAAGGAAATTAGCCAGCGCATCGCCGGTCAGAAGATTATGCACAATGATGGCTTCGCCCGTTCGAGGGTCTATTGCCTCAAATGAGACTTGTGAGAACAATGCCGATAAGAGCCAAATGATTATCATGGCAAATAAAAAGATAATGGCTGGATCGGGTAAGGTGTTCCCGACACGTTCAATAGAGTTCAAAAACCTATCAATTAATCTGGGCTTTTGCTTGGCAACGTTCATACTGATGTCCTTATAGCTAAGCTAATAACGTGGTAAATGTATTATTACTCTATTAATAACAAAATTAATCGGATATCTGAAATTTGTTTGCGAAAATAATTAAATTTATCGACAAATAACCTCAGCTCAGGCTAATCAAGGAAAGATTATCTTTAACGTTATCGCAGTCTTAAGGAGTAGTCGTTTATGAGATGCTTTAGGTGGTTTTAATGCGGTTCATGATAGCTATGACCATAGTGCAGGCGATCAGTTTTACAAAAATATAGCCGCTTACTTGTTGCTCACGGCTATATCATTTTACCCTATAGTGTTATTTTTAATGAGTACGTTTTTGTACACGAATGAATAAACTTAGTAAGGCTAAGGCAAGTAATACTATACCTGCAGGCTCAGGTGTTTGAACTACCACAACGGGTTTGCCTAAATAAGAAGTAATATTAACATTAGATTGGGAGTAATGCCTTTCAGCGAAGAAGAAACTAAATGAATATAAGTCTCCGGCGTTCATTCCCTGATTACTCGCCACTGTATTCATGTTAAATTCTGCTGTTTCAGCACCATGAACGCCACCTAGATCTAATACCAACTCACCGTTGATGAACACCCAAACATCGTCATCACCAGTAAAAGAGAATGTATTGTTTAATAGGGGGTCATAGATTAAGTCCAAATCAATTTGTACTGTAAAAAAGTAATTATGATTATCATAATTATCTCCGTCTCCAATAGTACCTGTTATGCCGTCTAATGGAAAAAAGGAAGATGAATTATAGCTTAACTGTCCAGTGTTTGTGTCTACTGTCGCGCCTATTGATTCATTATATTGTGCAACACAGGTTGAACTAGGAGTTGCAGGATTACAATCATCAAACCAAGAAGCAAAGCTTGTATCAGAATTTACTGCGCCTACACTGTTGTCATTTGGTCCAATAAAGTCAGGAACACCACCAACTAGAGAGCTTCCTACCATGCCTGTGGTTAATCCAGAAACATAGTTTTGAAAGTCAGGGTGATCTTGATGAAAATCTCTAATGATAACATCAACGGGTTGTATAATGATGGCCGATTGGGCTGTACTAGTGACAATCAGCATAGTTATTGAAAGTGCTTTTAGAGCATTTGAAACATATCGATTCATAGTGACATCCTCTGAAAAGGGAGTTATTAATTCACCATAAAACTTAAATTGGTGTCTGTACAAAAAATAAGCATTTTTGGTGCCTTAATTTTATTCTTAATAACAATCAATTTATTAGCGCGCAGACTTTAAATAAAGTGAATTTGAAAAGGTTAAAGTGTAAAAAAAACTGACATTTCGTTTTGGCGCTATGGAATAGCTACCAGTGAACTTTGTTCCTGGGGGGAACTTGCGATAACGCTTATTAAGTAGACTTTTATAATCAATAAAGATGTAAATATCTGTAATTCTCTTGATGTCGATTAAGTTAATGCAATTAAGAATGATTAACAATACCGCTCAGGTTTATTTTGTCATTTTATTTTACATATTATTGAGCTGTCCATGAAATCATTATCTCCATTAAATCTAGCTATTGATATTTGATGCCTCGGTTGAGTTAATCACCAATAAAAACGCAGTTTTACTATAAAGATAAGCTGGCAACTGCATTAAAATTATTAACTAACAGCAAATGCAAAATACAAAAAGGGCGTGTGAGCGCCCTTTTTTATGCTTAAATTAGGCTTGTTACTAACGAAGACCTGAAAGAATAGCAGGAATGCCTGGCAATAAACCAACCAGTGCCATAACCCCGGTTAATATGACAAACATCACTGTGGGTAAAATCCAGCGACTCATTTTGCTCAACTCGGCGCTACGCTCTTTACAGCCTATTAATCCCAAATTGTCGAGCAACATAGTTAATGACCAACCAAATGCAGGATTTACTAGCGCAGAAGAAAAAACCACAATGGCCGCAGATTGTGTGGTTTTACCTTCTCGGGTCATTTCCATACCAGCTTCAAGTAGTGGAATAAAAACCCCAACGACTAAAGCGACACAAAGCACCGGTTGCCAAATAGCTAAATCCATTGGGTAACCCCAAACTGCGGCGATAATGCAAAACAACGCGGTCAGTAACGCACCTGCCGGAATAGGGCGCTTGGCAATGGCAGCAGGTACTAGGTATGTCCCCCAAGATGAGGTGAAGTTAGTACCGCCCATTAGCGAGCCAAAGGTTTGGCGAATAGAGGCACTTGTCATGGTATCGTCAATGTTCATATGAACTTTTTCAGTGCGCTCAGGGTAGCTAATTTTTTGAAACACTTGATGGCCTAAAAAGTCAGGTGACCACATGGCTACCGCTAAAATAGCAAAAGGCAGTACTACGATAAAACTCTCAATTGTCGGTAATCCCAGCATCCAACCTGTGTTTTCACCCCACCAATACATAGGGTTCATATTAGGTAAACCTGCGCCGGTTTGAAATTCAAACGGTGCACCAAGGGCAAATGCTAAGCTACCACCGAGTAGACAACTAAGGGGAACTGCTAACCAACGTTTGCGCCAGTGTTCTAGTAAGGCGTATAAAATGATGGTGCAAAAGATAACGATAAAGGCAATATGACTCATACCAATACCATCCGCCCAAGCAAATAATTTTTTTACTTGTGAAATGGTGCCGACAAAACCTAGGTATAATAACAAGCCGCCACAAACCCCTTTACTGGTAAGGTTTGCCAACATACTACCACCCTTACTAATTGCGAGTAACAGGCCGAATATACCAATGAGTAAGCCAAATGCCATAGGGTGACCGCCAGCAGCTACCACAATAGGAATAAGGGGAATTAGTGGACCATGAGTACCGGCTAAGTTAGCTGTCGGTAATAAAAAACCAGAAAACAGTATGATAAATAGCGATACGATTAATAATTCATAACGGACATTCTCTAAAATAAAGCCTTCATCAAGTCCTAACGAACCGGCAAAGGTTGCAGCTATCGCTCCCACCATCACAATCTTACCTATGGTTGCTGCCATAGCCGGAATAGTATCTTCTATTTCAAAGCGGTAATCTCTAAACGGTAAATTAGCTCGCCATCGTTTCGGCGCCATAATTTGCAATTCATGCTCTAAATATTCTTCTCGTGTTTTAAATTCAGAGCTAGGTTTATGTTTTTGTTGGTAACTTTGTTCATGTCCACAGGCTTGATGATCGCTTTGCTGATCATGTGTGGGTTCT
>Ga0105348_1000128_pt1 | contig 54597 bp, 45 predicted proteins | sample EN8Hudsemesocosm_2_FD_83504 | JGI IMG/M metagenome (GOLD analysis project Ga0105348, IMG submission 83504) | Methane-oxidizing microbial communities from mesocosms in the Hudson Canyon - EN8C Hudson Canyon | ecosystem: Environmental > Aquatic > Marine > Cold seeps | place: Hudson Canyon... | reverse complement strand
TCAGCGGAGAAGGCTATGAAATATTTAACCTTCCCTATGGTATTGACGTTAGCCCCGTTGATGGAAGTATTTGGTATGGGAAACTCTATTCAAGCTACATAGGGAAGTTAAACCCTAAAACTCTTGAAGTAGAGGAAATCAAAACACCACTAAACGGCCCTCGAAGGTTACGTATAGACAAAGCTGGCATTCTTTGGATTCCCTCTTTTGAAGATAGTGCTTTAATGCGTTTTGACCCAAATACAAAAGAATTCAAAATCTATGAATTACCAACACTCGCACCCGGAGAATATGAAACGCCTTATGCTCTGGGTATTCACCCTGAAACACAAGAGATCTGGATTACTTCTAACATGTCAGATCGTATTTTCCGTTTCTTACCTGATGAAGAACGCTTTATTAGCTACCCGAGCCCGACAAAAGTTACCTTCTTGCGGGATATCGTCTTTCTTGAAGATGGTGGCGTCTGCTCAAGTAATTCAAACTTACCGGCCTATGCCATTGAAGGTGGTTTGCAAAAAATGCTTTGCATCTACCCTGACGCTAATACAGCCACGAATACTGGTGTCATGTTTAATCGCATGTCGAATGTCAGTACAGGAGATATCAAATGACAAATCATAAACAAAACAATTCCGACAAAGTTGTTTGGTTAACGGGGAGCGCTAGCGGCGTAGGTTTGCATCTGACAAACCTATTCCAAAGCATGGGCTATCGGGTCATTGCCACCGATATCAATGGAGAAGCCATTAACAAAGCCGCCAAGGAAGACCATTGGAAAACGGAGAATATGCTAATCCGTAAACTGAACGTATGCCAAAAAGAGTCTTGGCAATCTGTTTTCTCGGAAGCCATTGAACGTTTTGGTAAAATCGATATTCTGCTCAACATCGCAGGTTACGTAAAACCCGGTTTTTTACTTGAAACTCCTATAGAAGAATTAGAAAAGCACATAGACGTTAACCTGAAAGGTGTCATCTATGGTTGCCATATCATCGGTCAACAAATGCTAAAACAAAGCAGTGGCCACATTATTAATATTGCCTCGCTTGCTGGCATCGCTCCTGTTCCAGGGATGGGGTATTACAGCACCTCCAAACTTGGAATTCGTGGCTATTCCCTGATTCTCGCTCAAGAGCTAATCGACAAAGGTATTTCGGTCACTGTGGTTTGTCCCGATTTAATCAAAACGCCGATGTACGATTTACAACTTGATTTTGAAAAAGAGTCTGCACTGGTTTTTTCAGGGCCTAAACCTTTAACGGTTGATGACATTTCAGATGCCATCTTCAATAAAGTACTACCTAAAAAACCATTTGAATGCACGCTACCTAGACACAGAGGCTGGCTATCAAAGTTCAGCAATGCATTTCCGGCATTGGCTTATCACATCACAGGTCCCTTTAAACGCATAGGTGAAGCGAAGATACGCAAAGCCCGTCAATCTTTATAGGCATGCTTATTAACCTTTAACACACAGAATTATTGGAGGCTTGTACAAACACATATTTTTTAAAAGTATGTCCCAAAAATTACATAAAAGTCACAAAAGGAAGATTTCATCACTGCAATCAAACTGGATATCGTTAATATGAAGCCTGGATTAGCATTCACATGGACGGTATTTAGTTTTGAATATAGCGGTATTACCCCCCCCTGACTTATTAGATCTTTACGATAGTGTTTCTAAAGGGCAGGTATGTTTACTAGATACCTTATGTCGCCTGCTATATTGTCAAAGTGCTTTGATTCAAGAATATCCGCAAAGTGAAGACCCGTTTTCACCGCTATTTACTTTTGCTCAAGGACAATCACAACCCTTCAAAAATGATGTCGGTTTTGTTTCCAGCATAAAACAGCCTCAAGGCATATCACCTTCTTTTATTATCGATGATGATATTGCAGCACTTCTTTTCAGATCGAATGACTATGTAAATAGTTATTTAATACTTCAAGTTCCAGAACTTAAACACCAACAAAACCTTATAACACCTGAAACCGAAGAACTTGTTTTTCATATTAAAGAAGCGTTGAATATCTCATACAAAATGACCCAGCAAGAGACTGATCTGAAATCAATTCACTATGTGCTGGATCATTACCCTGTTCCGGCAATCGCTATTGATGACCACCTGAACACCATTTTCATAAATAAATCGGCACGAGCGCTTTTACATACAAAGGCAATACAACAAATTACCAAGAATGAAAATTTATTAAAGCTTTGCCGTAATGCAAATCACCAACCCAAACTCAAGCAGGCTTTAACACGCAGTCTTACCGGAACCTCTGTCTCCAGCCAGTATTTACACGTTGACATTAACGGCACAACACAACCTATAGTCATTGCTGCGACGAACACTCTACCTAATGTATTTCGACATTTTTCGCGCAACTATGTTTCATGGGTATATTTATTAAAGCCTGATTATAGCAATACTTTAAAGTCACACTCGGAGTTTCAAGCTCTTGGTTTAAGTACCACTGAAACAGAGTTGGCCACCTTATTATTCGAAGGTAAAAGTCTGAATCAGATATCTGAATTAAGACACGTTTCCAAGCAAACAGTTCGAAAGCAGCTGCAATCAGTACTTAGAAAAACAGCGTGTGAAAGTCAGGAAAACTTAATGCTCTTTTTCTTCGAAAATTTTATACATTATGGATTAACCCAATAGATACGGGGCAGGAAATCAGGCAAAGGATATGATTGAATTACTCACAATTGGTAACGATACACCGCAAATTGATGATACAACGGCAGATGAAGCACAACTCATCAAACTAATTTATCGTTTTGCCAACAAAAAAGATGAATGGTTTAATTTATTACTCAGCCTATCCAACTGCATCTCGATTTCAGAATCACTTCCTGCTGATCACCCTTATCAGGATATCTCAGATCGCCTGCTCGCTCACCTCAAAAATGCCATAAAAATTAGCACTCGCTTAAGTAGCAACTCCAAACATATTAAAGCAGAAAGCGTACTCAACTTTATTCCTATGGGGGCAGGAATAATCGATAGAATGGGTCGAATAGTTGAAGTAAATCAGCAAGCACACACTATCATTGAACAATCGGATACTTGGACAATTAACCAGAATTATTTACAAGCACAACACCTCAATCTAGAAAAACGAATAAGTGCGCTTTATAACAGTGGTGGAAATTTTCTGGTTTTACCTTTTGAGCAAAAGACCGAAAATACGCCAACTCAAAATAAGGTTCAGAGTTTACATATTACCCAAATACCGAACCAACAAGACTCCACCACAGAACAATACTATTTTTGCTTTCATTCAAACCAAACCGAACTCGTAAGCATTGACTTGCTCAAACAACACTATCAACTGACAGAAACTGAAGCATTGGTGGTTTCGACTTTAGTGAATGAAGTTTCCAGTAAAAAAACAGCTCTAAAACTGAAATTAAAAGAAACGACTATTCGAGGCCATCTATCAAATATTTACATCAAGCTTGATGTTAAACGAAAGCCAGAGTTAATACGTAAGGTCTTGTTACACAGTTTATTATCCAACCCGACCCCTCAAACAACAGAGGTTCAAAACCTAAAATTAGTGACACCTAACACTAGTGGGAATTCCTTTATTTTTCTTCGTGATGGCAGAAAGTTAAGCTACCTTGATTACCAAAGCTCTGAAACCGATACAAAAACTCCCAAAGACCAACAAGTTATTCTATTACTGCATAATTTGATGGGCTCGGCCTGCGAAATACCTCCAGATAGCGAACCAGTCATTCGGGAGCATGGTTTACGAATTATTGTTCCGGAACGCCCTGGTTATGGTGATTCAGACCCAAAACCACATCGAAATCATCAAGACTTCTGCAACGATATTAAAGAGTTATTAAATACACTCAAAATTGAAAAAGTAAACGTTATCGCTCACTCGATTGGCGGCGTCTATGCACTCGCGCTGGCTGAATTCATTCCAGAAAGAATTATCAGAATCGCGATGGTCAATGCAGCAACACGCATCGATGACATGCGTTTAGCGAAGCCTGTACCAATCTTGGTTACTGCAGTATTACAAAGTATACGCTTTGCTCCGTTTTTGATTGAGCTAATATTAAAAATGGCCATAGGAAAAGATTTGGAAGAATTTTACGAACAGCAACTTACTTACATTCGCCCTACCGTTGAAGGTCGAGCTGCCGACATTAACTTATTAAAGACTCGCAACTATCGGGACTATAGTATTTTGAACTTGAAACAGTCTTCCAAACAAGGCATTTCAACATGGGCAAATGAGCTCAAACTCAGTTTTTCCAAATGGGATTTTGAACCCTCAAATACCCAAATAGAATATCAATTCTGGCATGGCGATCAGGATGATGTTATTTCAATACAGGCAGCCAAACGACTGGCAAAGGATTTAAATACCAGCAATTTCAATCATATAAACGATGAGACACATTTTTTGTTTGCCCGCTACTTTAATCAGGTGATTGAGCAGCTAATCAATGTAACAAATACCAGTACCGTGAGCGAAAGATGCTTAGACATTCACTAAATAAAACGTGAAGCAGATCCCATCTACTCTACCTATACCCCATTTGTCGGGCGCTGCTGTTCAGTTTTTTTCATAGACTTATATTTGTCCAGTTGTCGCACATGAATCACGCTGTAACCCATCAACCAACGATATAAATAAAACTATATTATTCCAAATAATAAGTTCGTGGTTGATATGTCATATTTGACGGGTATCTGAATCCAGCAGGGACACATAATTTATCTTTACAAGAGTTTTTCACGATAGCGGTTTCTTTAAACTACTTTGTCTTTCCTGTGCGTTTTTTTCGCCAGAATTCATCGTTTTAATACCGAAACAGCCATAAAAGCACTCTTTGAGATAATTGAAGCATCGATATAAAAATAATTCTCGGGGAATATACATGTGTAAAAGTAAACGGAAATCTAAGTTAAACATAGCAATATCTTGTGTGCTTCTGAGCTTGGGCTCATCAGCCTATGCGGGAGGTTCTGCAGATTTCACCATGGATGGAGCACAAGTGACTTCATCAAATATTAATATTAATGCAAGCCAAACTTATTCACTTAACTATAACGGCGGTAGTAACTCTTGCACCAATGTTGAATGGTATGTGCGTAATGAAGGTAAAACCGACTGGGATAATTTTGACCATAATGGCTCAGCAACCTTAGCTAAAATCCACAGTACAGGTTCTCATGAACTAAAACTGACCAGTACCGGTTATGACGGACGCTGGTTCTTCAATTTATTCGGCTGTGATCATCGCGGACAAAATGATGAACGCATGGTTAATCTAGACATTTCCACTCCTGGACATACTCAAACCAAAAACCCGGTCATGTTAGTGCCCGGCGTCATGGCATGGGATCATATACCTATTGTAGAAGAATACTTTTTCCACATTGCTGACGAAATTGAAAAAGACTCAGATTTTCCTGTCAAAGATGTTTCACTTGCTGCATGGCAAAATACTGAAGATCGAGGCGCAGACCTTGCTGAGAAAATACTCGACTTCTTAATCATCAACGACGACCAGTTCTTCGAAGAAGACAGCACAATGAAAGTAAACCTCATTGCGCACAGTCACGGCTCAACAACTTCAAGAATGGCCATTAATATACTTGCTAAAGCCTTTGAAGCTCAGGAACTGGACAACCGAAAGGTCGCCTCTTTAACAACGGTAGCAGGCCCTCACTATGGGACGCCTTCGGCAGATGGCTCGCTTTGGGCTGTCGAGAACTGGGGTCAATCGGGTAAATTCTTAGAAAAATATGTTATTGATGCCTTAATTGGTGATTTAGCCGGTATGGTGACTGCATTATTAAGCGGCCACTTAGAAGAATACCCTGAGCAAGACATTCTTTCGGTATTAACAGGCTTCACACAAAAAGGCATGGCACGTTTTAATACATGCTACCCAAGTGTAGGTGTTCCGGCCGGAGGCAAATATTTTATCGAAGCCCCTCTTGAAGGAAACGAGCCTTATATCCCCTTCCCTGAAATCGTCGATGGCCAAGTCACTTTTGATGACTGTCAAAACTACACGCCTAATGAGCATGACAAGCGAAGTGTCTCTAACCCTGAATATGCTGCAATAACCGGTGGCTTCGAACGCGGTACAACCTTTTCAAAAAGTTCAGAAATTGTATTGGCAGACATACCAAATGAAGCTTATGGTGCAAACAATACGCTCTTTGATGCCCCCGTATATGGTAATGGACTTGGCATCCCTGTTGAAGCGAATGACCCTACTGCAATTCGTTACTTCTCATTTACCGGCTCAGCTGTTTGGAACACCCGCTTTGGTTTCAGATTCTGGGATGGTGAGCATCTTGAAGAACTAAGCGATGCATTTTTACTGGTGATGAGTTCTTTATATCCTATCGTCGGAACGAGAACCGGTGAAGATTACTTAGACAACTGGTTAGGTGACACAATATATGACTTGGTCAGTGGTGATGCAGTAGCCAGAACCCAAGGTTATACCGGCGCTTCTGATGCATTCATTCCTGTGGACAGCACCCCATTTGGCCAACATATAGCAACCTACCAAGGCTGGAACCATGTTGATGAAACCAATGGCTTATGGGGCTTAGTTGGACAAGGTGCAGCAGACCCAATTGAAGTATACCGAACACACATAAACCGACTACAGCTTAGCGGTCTATAAGTTAAGGTAATTCGTTGAACCCTCGCGATGACTCATTCATCATCGCGAGGGTTATTTAAAATAATAAACTGACAAACTAATTAGGCTACGACATGAAGTTTTCCAAAACCAGTATCACCTTAGGCACATTGACCTTAATGGCTTCTGCTTATTTTTTATTCCCTTTAGAGAATGAAAGTACCAATAACACTACAGGTCATAATGATACCCGCAATACCACGGTAAACAGCACTCAAAGTCAAACCCCGATAGCCCAAACAAATACTGTATTCAACGCCCCTAAGCCTGCTGTTCAACGTAATATTGAAGTTGAGTTTGTATTTACAAGCACACAAGACTACGAAGCAAGCTCTCAATATGGAAACCTGCCTTCTTATATGGCAGACACAAACCTGGAAAAATTCTCTTTTGATGCAAATGGCAAACTAATCATTAACGAAAAAATCAAACACATCATTGAATTCTTTTTGATGGCGACACAAGAAGAAGGGCAAGAGCAAGCGATCGCACGCTTAAAAGAATACATTGCCATGACTTTACCCCTTGAAGCGGCAAATGAAGCGCTCGTTATTGTTGATAATTACCTAAACTACAAAGACAGCTTACATGAGAATGAAGAGTTCTCACTGGTACAGAATTTAAATGAAAACTCATCCCTTAGTGAGCTTAAATTAGCACTTGCTAACCGAAAATTAGCACGCCAACAGTATTTAGGTGAAGCGACTAGTGATGCTTTTTTTGAGCACGAAGAACATTACGACGACTTTGTTATTGCTCGAATAGAAATTAATTCAAATGACAGTTTAAGTGATACAGAAAAAGATCAGCGCATTGCAAAAGCCGAAACCAAATTACCGCCCGAGATAGCTCAACGAATGAAATATAAACGTGTTGAGAAAAATATCACGAAACAAATACAATCACTAAAAAAAGAAGGCGGCCACGAACAAGAAATATATACCCTTAGAAAAGACTTCTATGGTGAGAAAGTAGCTAATCGAATGGATTATTTAGAAGACAACTCTGATGAGTGGCTAAATAAAATTGAACAATTTAATCAAGAAAAGGATCAAATTTTAGCTCAGGGAAACTTAAGTCAAACTGAAAAAGACACCTTAGTTTCAGAAGCTAAAAAGAGTTTATTCACGCATAAAGAGTTAATCAAATTAGCAGTACAAAGCATTCGAGGCTGAGCACAAAATACGCTGAAAAGGCGTAAATTTAGTATCGCTAATTTTACGCTATCCCGCTATAGTTATGCTGACTCTTTGGCGCAACTAACGGAGTAATTTTGATATCACCAGCCTCTAACAATATTGACAATCAATGTTCACAATTCAATAAGAAAAGAGAGTTACTGGCCTCCCTTATCCGCGTTGCCCAAGATATGAACGGCCACACTCACAGCTTACAAGATATCTTGCTTCTCGCCAGACCATCACAGCAATACCCCAAAAAAGTACATCATTATACAGACCAATTAGATTATCAAATTCAAACACTTGAGGAGCCACAGCTACTTAAGCGATCCAATAAATACGATACACTAACTGACCTCCTTTTAAATTCGCTACTGGAGTTTATTGACCTTACTCAACAACAAGTCAATGCTGACGAAGAGCCTAATGCATTTTCTGAAGAGGTTGAGGGGCAATTAAATGAATTTGATGCTGTCACTAAAAAGTCCATAGGAATACGAATTATTCTGCAAAACAAGGGGATATTTCTTCCTCCTGTTAAATTTGGGTTCCCTCAAGAATGGATTTCAGAGCATATTGAATCGCTCAATGAAACTAATCATAACTTACGCCTGAAAGTAAAAGACCGAATTGCTGAATTAATTTATGATGCTCAACAGTTACTGCTTAATGAAAGCTTACCCACATCAATCCGTGATAACCTATCTTATGTTCAGGATTCAATGAAAGTAAACTTGGAATATCTATTCCACGGCGGCAACATCTCACACCTCCCCTACGAGTTTGAATCTTTAGATATAACCGCTATTCCTGAACCAACCATGCATGAGCATTTAGCCCAAAAAAATGCAGCGCTACTAGCTGAAAAAAACAAACAACAAGAAAAAACATCCGAAACTAAACCCGGCTTTAACGATAAATTAAAACGTTGGCTGAACACCTCATGGAAAAAAAGTTGGCGTGATCTAGACTAACCTGAAAGGTATGAGAGGTATTTTATTTTGTCACTAGCAATCCTTTAATAACACAGCCACAAAGCACCATTAAAAAAGCCGTAGAAGCCATAAATACTTTTTTCCGTATAGGTATTTCATTTGAGCCCGTATGAACACGTATATGAACAACACGTAAAACCACATATATCCATGCCGCAGACAGCGCTATATAACTGACTGAATTTAAAGCCCATAACATAAAACAAAGTGCATAAAACAGCACCGGCGATTCGAATTGGTTTTTAACATTATTGGATATTTTTAGCACCTCATCCGGCCATGCATCATCATGAAGCGGTCTGCGTACTAAATCGACCTCATCATTTTCTAAGGCTCGTTTTTTCACGGCAGGCAACCGTGAATAGATAATAAACGTAATGATAATCTGAGCGACTACCGGATAAAAAATCAACTTACTTTCCATTCTTATTCCCCAACTTAAACTTCCATTTATGTGTATAAACTCATCAACTGAAACATCTCCAGTTGAACATTTAGCTCAACACTAAAGCGCTACACTTTAGTTGCTCTATTTATATTCTTCTCAGTTCTGAGTATATGTGTTTTCTATTCTTCACTAAATTAAAAAGTAAAATATACAAATAACATTAGACCTATGAGAGAAGCATGAATGCCCTTGAATATCATTTGTTATGTTCATATCAAACTCAGTTTTTTGGCCACATAGAAAGGACATGCTAATTAGTTACTATGCGTGTAAGTTAAGACGATTGAACCAACAAGTAATCCCCCCTTTGCTAGTATTTTTTCTATATTATCGATGATTGGTGAAAGAGCTGTAATCTGTCGATAGTTGTACATTCTCCGAATCGTTGCTAGTGTCATATTCGAGGAGAAAAGCGCGTAAACCTCAGCTGGCAGAACCACAAAGCGGCTTGTGAGGATCATCCTACCCCTGCAGTTTTTGGGTTGAGCGTATCGATAAATTTGCCTTTAGGATATTCCATGAAAATATCGATTATTGTAATGTTCATTGTCGGCTCCATGCTATTGAATAACGCCATAGCTCACCAATGTGACCAAAGTGATGGTGATTTGTGGCGTAAAGATAGAGAGTACAAACGCGCAATGGCTCTGGTCGGAGAGTTATTCAAATGTATCGATCGCTCCGATAGCAATAACTACCGTCTGAATGACAAAACCCAATGTTACTGGTTTACCGGCAGAGCCATCGATACAGTGTATGGCGTCGATTCTTTTCGCGAAGCGCAAGGATACCTTTCAGCAAGCAGCATGTCACAAAAGCTTCACTCAGGGGAAATCCCTAACTGGACAAAACTCGGCCCGGCCTCTTCACAGGAGGTGTTAACCCTCGCCTCCAATTTAACTAAAAAAAGCAAACCAGTCATCGCTGCATGGTTAGGCACAAACGGACAAGGACATGTCAACCTGATCATGCCAGGAGGTCTTGCATATTCCAGCAGTTGGGGCTTGAAAGTACCTAATGCGGCTAATATCAGTCTCGGCTCCCTTAATAACTCATTCTACGGTTGCAGACTGTCTTTTGCGTTATCGAAAGACAAAATAGAAGACACCTATCTTTTTACGAACGATAAATCGCTGAAATAGCCTCCGGAAAGCCATGATCGGTCACTGAACTGTTCTGATTTCAGTTCTAATAACTTAGCTAAATGATATCTCAAGTCAGTAATTTCATGTGAGAGGAATCAGCAAAAAACCTATTACCTGCGCAGCCACGACCACCCTGAGGAATTTTAAGTGCAACAAGTTGAAGGTAAAGATACGCGGTACTTTCTTGAAATTGAGTTAGCTACTCTTAAAGTTATACGAGTCGGTTTCGATCAAAAACAAAGCCTTAATAAAGGAAAGCAGAACAATCCGGGCATTCACAGACTGTTTATAACCAAAGGTCAGTACAATAAACTTGTAAGCCGCTGTAAAACTGAACTTCAAAGCATCTTAGACACATAAGTTTATCAACCATTTTTGTTGCTATCGAATTCATGTTTTCCACCTTATGGAGAGCATGAATTCGACTGCTTTGATCAATACAGCTACCTGATACTCAAGGATGTATTGCTTGAGTTAGCCCATCCGACGAATACCTTTCAAAAGAACAATCTAGAAATGATAAGAAATAGTTGCTGTGACGAAACCTACTGCCCCGTCTACTTCGTCTTCAAGTTCTTTCTTCTCAGCTTTCAACGCGTTTGCCGTGAGAAAATTACCAGGATCTACAGCACTCACGGTAACATCAGGATCATTAGTTGGCAGTGCTACGCCTACTTCTGCCTGAAAGTCGAAACCACCTTCCGGTGTAATCTTATTCCCCCAACCCACACTCAAATAAGGCATTACAGATGAGTTTTCGATTTCAACGTTTAATGAGGTAATATCCCCTGGCGAGACTTTTGTGTTGCCAACAAAATAAGTTTTGTCGTTATCTGCAGTGCCTTTAAATTCTGCATCGAAATACATCAAACCTGTCGACACAAACACCTCATCTGCCCACCCAGTGCTCACAGGGTACCAATCAACACCACCCTGTAAGGAGAATAAAGAAAATTCACCATCTTTATAATCAACACCAGCAATATCAACGTCATCATCCCCTTCGAATTCAGCGTCAATACCACTCGCTAATACCCGCCACTGAATTTGGTCACCTGCCGTCAAGCTCCAATCAGATTTAGCACTTAAACTCAGGCCTAAACCCAATGATCCGATGGTGACACCACCCGAATATTTGGCCGAGTCAACCTTCTCACTTGCTGCGATTTGTTCGTTTGCGACCACGGCCTGACCTACAAGAGCAAGACTGACGCAAAAAGTTGAACGAATAAAACTCTGGAGAGTTATTTTTCTTAAAAATGTGGGCTGCTTAGCCATTGCCTTGAAGGCCGTATTAGGAGTAGCTGTAGCGATAGAGTGATGCATTATAATTTCCTCATTTAGGTAATGTAGTAAGAAGATATTTACTTTCTTTGAATACATACATTATTGAGAAATGCGAACGAAATTACTGTGGTTCTTCGTGGACAGTTTGTGACAGTAAAATTGAATATCTAAAGAGAAATAAGACAAAAGTAGCCAAACACCGCAACGATATTTTTACAGTTTAAGATTCGACTTCACGTCTTACCTTATTGCTCTGTATCACTGCTCTATTTCATTACATGGCCAACGAATTTCAAAACGAGCCCCACCCAACTTGGAGTCTGACAATTCAGCCGTCCCCTGATGCCATTCGGCTATTTGTTGCACAATGGCCAAACCCAGACCATGCTCTTTAGAAACTTCCCGCTGCTCGTTATTGAGCTGTTTAAAAGGTAAAAAAACTTGTTTCCGGTCTTTTTCTGGTACTCCGGGACCATCATCTTCTACTGAGATGATATAACAATCATTATTGGCCAATAGGTTGATACGAACAATATGATCCGCATAACGCAATGCATTACTAATCAGGTTATTAGTTGCTCTCAAAATAGCGCGTTGATCAATGAAAAACGTCTTGTCTACCAAATCTGGATCGCAGCCCCATTCTAAAATCAAACCAATATTTTCTTGTTGATGCTGACTCACCTCATCCCTTAATAAATGCGCTAACTGAACATGGCCAAAATGAGCAATATCAGCTGCCCGACTATAACGGGACAAAGTAAGAATTTGCTGAATAAGGTGGTCTAGGGTATCAATGCCTGAAGCAATGCTTCGAGCGTATCGCTTTTTTTCTTGCTCGGTCACATCACCCGACTCTAGCATCTCAAAAGCAAAACTCAAACGAGACAAGGGTGTTCTTAAATCATGGGCAATCGCATTCGTCAGGTCGCGCTGACCTTTGACCATTTTTTCAAGTCTGTCAGCCATGGAATTAAAAGAACTGGCTAATTTTGAGATGACTGACAACTTCCCCACTACGGCTCTTTCATCGAGATAACCCGCACCAAACTGGGACGCTGTTTTGGTTAATTGACTTAGATCGCGCCAGAGAGGAAAAACGAAGATAAATATCCCTAGTGATACGCCAAAAACAAATACAGAAACGACGGCTACCAGTACCGATATTTCGGCACCAGGTAGTGGAATTGGGCCGGCTTTAAGTACCCATTGCTTATTTTCTAATTGGGCATATAGCTCAGTGTTATTATCATCGTTGGTTAGCCAACTTCTTCCAATACCCTTAAGCTGAGCGATTTTATCCGCAGGTATCACCAGTTCGCTCATTTTAATCAGACTAAGGGAAAATCCAAAATGACTTTCCATTTGCTTAAGTTTTTGTTGCCACTGCGAAGGCGCATCGCCTGCCAGTTCTCGCAACACCAAACTTATCGTCCCCTTGGCTTGATTCAGCGTGAGTTGATTTTCTGACTCCTCCAGCATCATATAAATAAACCAGTCACTATCGAGAGCGCGCTTAACTATCACATCATTATCACTACTATCGCTAAAGATTATATAATCACCGACAGCCAATTCATTCAGAGGCATAGGGTGGTCGATCTTGGCATCAACAGGCAATAAGCTAATTTCATGACCAAAATTACTCGCAATCGTTTCAAATTCTGTCGGCCATTCGCTCCGGGGTCTCTGCTTCAATTGTGCTTCAATTAGATAAAACGTCCCACGATAAGTTTCGGTGACTCGATCAAAAAGAACGGCATTATTGATTGCATTGATAGGGTTGTAACTGGTGGAAAAAATGAGATAAAACAAAGGAAGGAAGACCAGCAGCCACAAGCGTATGAAAATTTTAATCATCTGACCAACCTATTATTCGTACATGGATTAACAACTATCATTAAGTAATATTGACTGTGACGCATAACAAATAACCTTTACCGCGAATTGTTTTAATAATACGCGGTGCAAGTGGGTCGTCATTAAGTTTCTTACGTAGTCGCGAAATACGTCGATCTATCGAGCGGTCCAAACCATCATAATCAAACCCTCTTAGACTTTGCACAATAGTATCTCTTGATACGACGTTACCCAGCTCATCAGCCAATAATCTTACCAAATCAAACTCTGCCGTAGTCAACATTACTTCCTGTCCTGAGATACTGACAGACCGGGTTTTCAAATTTATATCTAAATTCTCATACCCAGAAGGTTGATTAAACGCTTCAGTTACCGGCCCTGAAATCGAATTAAGCTCATATGAATGAGTTTGATTTTGTGAGGGAATATTTGTCTGACTAGATTGATTCTTCGTAATGGGATCTATTCGCCGCAATAGTGCACGCACTCTAGTTAACAGCAGTCGGGGTTTGATCGGTTTTATGACGTAATCATCCGCACCAAGTTCTAGACCAAGCATCTGATCAATGTCTTCATCAAGAGCCGTGAGCATCAATATAGGGCCGCTATAGTTGGGGCGAACCGCTCTACACACATCCATACCTGACATTCCCGGCAACATGATATCGAGAATAACCATGTCCGGTTGATTCGCACAAATATGATCTACAGCTTGCAGCCCATTGCCGACAACACTTACCTCGAAGCCATTTTTGTTAAGATACTCGCTAACTAGCGATGCTAACTCAACGTCATCTTCGACGACTAACAAGCGAAACTGCCGGTCTCCTACTACATAATTATTCATACATTCAGTACCATAACGACACATTAAGACGATAAAGCCAATTATTCTGCCATGGACAGCATAAAAATACTTGAGCCCTTGTGTGACAGTTTAAGACATCATCAGTTGTTTGATAAAAATTAACTGTAAACTTAGAGGAAACACAAACGATATGTTATTGCGACTTAAGTTTGTCCGTTTTGCCCAATCGTGGGTCGCATATGCGACCTAAACTTTCCGGTTACTCAATCGAGAAGCAGCATGAGCATATTTTGAGTGTTTTTTGGTCAAAACAATTTTTAAAAGGCTTGAAAGCCCGTAAAGGTGCCGTTCAGACATCCTGTTTAGATGGGGACAAATTAGGCAAATTGAAGTCTGGATGAGTTATCGAAAGTGTCCAATAACGACCCCTTATTGGAAGGGCCATTATTCCCCACCAAAAGTGACTTCAATCGAGACAATATCGAGTATCGGTGTGACTGACCAATCCTGCGAAATTGCAGCGTCACCAACCATATCCTCCAACAGAGCATTGTCGCCTGTATTTGAGAACCCATCGATTTCATCAGGGTATCGGTCAGATTGAGAGTAATCATCATAATTTATGTAGCTCACGACCTGTATTGGTGTTTGAGATGTGATCTGGCTTATCTGTTCAAAGTCAGAAGCCCTAGCAATCAACTTCATAACGTTCCCATTGACTGAGACTACCAAATCAGCAATATCTGAACGCGAAGTTGATGAGACACCCTTTCTTTGAATATAGCCCAGAGTGCCGCCCAATACGTCCCAATTTGACTGGAACCGGTTTTTTGATGACTCGCGGTCCATCGTAAATTGCATATCACCGGTTGATATATCTCCACTGCTATCCACGTCAAAAATAATGGCAACGGACCAAATCAGTTTGTCATCTTGTGATTGGTCCAGATACGATGATAACTGAGTGGGTAATTCATTGAACGTCAGATCAACTTCAACCGTAGTAGTCAGCATGTTGTTTCCACATAATGGCGTTATGTTACCTTCTGCAGAGCTATATATGTCTGTTCTGTCGACATCGATTACTTCTCCGTCAGATAGTTCAGCCTCAAACCAATCGATCACGAAATTGCCGTTTTCTAGTCGATAATCGCCCCGCATTTCATAATGGCGACCTATACCCACGACTTCATTGTACTGGGCAAAATAATTTAATCTGGCAGCCGGTAGGCAATCCAGCGTTGGAATATCGTAATAGAAACCGGTTCGACCCGCATTATATTCCAACAAGATAGTTGTTCCACTACTGGTTCTTTGCCAGCGGCCTTCCAGCTCAGTCCCATCACAGGCTTCCGGTAAATCTTGGGTATAAACACGATAAACAGCTGCGTAGTTACCATCTCCCGCTACAGTCAGCTCACTACCCGAAATGGAATAATGATTAAACTTAGCAGCTTTATTCTCCAAAATAAGGCTATCACCATTGGCCGTGTATAGGCTGCCAAATTTAACGGAACTGCAATTCAGGTAGCTGATGTCATCAACCTGCTGAATAGAATCCTCCTCAATAATCAGAAAACCGTCATCCACTGAATGCCAAACTCCTTCCAGCGGAGTACCTGCAGGCACCGTATTACTACTTGAATCAGAACTACACCCACTGATAACAGCTACGCCAAGACTAGACACAACCCCAACAAGAAAATTAGGTAAGTTCTTCATTATATATCCATCAGTTTATAAGAATTCAAAGGCATCATAAGCCCGATCAAGTGAAAGAAGACCCTTAACTTGCACGATAGTTCAATTTCCAAAAAATAAATAACGAAAAAAGCAACAGGGCTGAGCGCCCTGTTAAATTGCTCCTAAAACTGGCAGTGACCAAATCGTTGAATAACGAGTGAACGTACAGATTTCTGTGTATGAGTGAAACCTGATATTTTAAATTCGCTTGAATAGGAAATTCGAGGCAATTCGTTAGCCCGCATAACTAACCATAAAGGTTGAGAGCTAGCGGTTTATCTTCGCTTGAATATGTACAACTTTAACTCCATACCACTCGCTCTACAGGAAAGAGAAGTCAAAATAATTAGGCCATATTGGCCCTAATATTCAGAGACTACTTTGATATCAACAGGCAAGATTGTGCCAATAGCTGACATCGGAAGTTGAAAACGTTATGTATTAAAAGCTAACATTATTAAGAGCAAGATTCTTAATCTTACACTGAACAGAAGCAGGTATTCAGTCTAATCTAAATCGCAGCTCAACCCTGACATTTTAAGTGGTTCAAGGCTTCTTCAATTGAATGCATTCCATGTCTAGTGCACTCAACTGATCTACGTCATCCCATTTATAGGTGAGTTAGCTGTATTCTCTTTAGTAATAACGATGTGTGCATTACTCCTTAAGTAGAAGATACTGCCTAATAACACAAAACCAAAAACTAAGTTAACATAGCGCGCGTAAAATAAAATATCGCCTATTTTGCTGCCTTCCAATATGTAATAAAATACACCTACGGGTAATTGAACAAATAATAAACTGAAGCAAAAGGTCTTCTCCAACAGATTTTGAGGCTTTAACGCAAAAGCCATTAAGAAAAAAGCGAAGTAAGATAAATGCCATTTAAACATGCTCCACACCATTTGCTCTTTGACTTCCAAAGTATCCAACTCAATACCGTGTTCAATACTTGAAAGCATCGTGATAATGTGAAAATTCTCAAGAAAATCCAACGCGCCAGCCATGAGACCGCATGCTAATATTATATGAAGTAACTCTTTGGCAGACTTATTATCGGCCCTTAACTGACCCACAACTAGAACGATAACGCTGGTATATAAAGCAATAAAAATATTGTCAAAGCCAATGATCGTACGGATCGGTATAGCCTGAGTTAGTAAATCAGAACTGTAATTATTAATTATATCTACTAGCTCAAAGTGTTGTTGAGATGTGCCTACAGAAACACCATATAAAATCATAAATAGCAATAAAAGAGCAGAACTGGTTGATAGCAAAAGTATAGGATGGTATTTCATATTCGTATTCTCCATTGGGTTAGCAATTGATCTTATGCACGTTTTTATTGAGAATCCTTAACCTAGGTTAATAAACGAATTAATTTTATATTCACATGGTTTAGTTTGTGTTCCTTTATTTGGTGGGGGCTTGTATGTCAGACATAAAAAGTATTTCTATTACATTAAAAAATGCGTTGAACCAAATCTCCCCCATCAGTGATGATGCCTGGCAAGCCCTTGAGCAACACTGGGAGTTTAAAACCTTAGATCAAGGTGAATACCTTCATAAAGTAGGTGAACCCGCAATCTTTATGGCGTTTGTTCTGAAGGGGGTATTAAGAGAATATTTTCTTACATCAGAGGGCCTTGAGTTTAATAAAGCATTTGTATTTTCAGGTGAATTTACCGGATCTCTTTTTGATTTAATGCGTGATGACGTATCAACTGCATCTGTGCAAGCAATTAAGCCCTGCCAAATGCTAGTTGCGCCTTATAGTGTAATGTATGAACTTTATGATCAATATGACTGTTTCCAGCGCTTAGGAAGGATCATTATTGAAAGCTTATTTTTGAAAAAAGCGAGACGGGAATATGAATTTTTAACGATGGATGCACAAGCTCGATATTTAACCTTGATCAAACAGTATCCTAGGTTTGAAAAAGAACTCCCCCAGTACCAGCTAGCTTCTTATCTCGGAATTACCCCTGTTGCACTGAGTCGTATTCGTTCTCAATTAAAAACTTAGTATAAGTTGCTAAGCCGACTTTAAGTGTTGGATGAAAGTGTTCAGATCGCAATTTTAGACGGAGAGCTGAATTCACACTCCTTATCCTGCATTCTGACAAATAACTGTAACATGACGATTAGGCCAAACTGGCCCTGATACTAAGTAACCGTTTTAAGTAAAGTTAGCTTAGTGCCAATAGCGGACATCAGTCGGTTCATTAATTGCGTCTTAAAAATCTACTTATAGGTCAGTTTTAGTGGTGATTTAGGTGACGGCTTTCGGTTTGAAATCGGACATAAGACTAGTCATATTTTTCCACCCCCTATTTCTGATCAAATAATATTCAATACGACACCTTTAATTTTTTAACTAACGAAATAGTATCGCTAACTGTTACAGGCCTATCACTTCTGGATTGTGCCAGTGGCCATACTATTTATAGAAAATGCACTATTTATCTGCATGGAAATGGTTATATCATTGGTGTATAATTGCACCGTAAACACACCAGAGTATTAGTCCAATGCCTAGACAAAGTATTACATTCACAGATCAGAATGATTCTTGGTTAAAAAATCATGTCGAGAACATCCAAGACTACTCCAACAAAAGCGAGCTTGTGAACGACCTTATTCGAAACGCCCGAAGAGTAGAAGCCATTAACAAGAAATTATGCGATGCGGAAAGTAGTGGTTTTGTTTCTCAAAGTGCAACTGAAATTCTCGCTGAGTTTAAATCGGAACTCAAATAATCTATGTACCAGTATCAGCTTTCAATCAACGCAAAAGAAGACCTAAAGAGAATTTATGTCTATGGATATACTGAGTTTGGTGAAGCAAAGGCAGATGAGTACTATTTTGGTTTTTTTAACACTTTTGATGAAATCACTACGACCCCATATAAATACCAATCTGTTGACCATATAAGACCTGGCTACCGCCGCTGTTCATATGGATCAGATAGCATCTACTACCGAATTAATGACTCCATCATCGAAATCATGGCGATTTTGGGTGGTCAAGATATCGGGCAATGGCTATAGATATGAAACTCGTGATATTTTGACAGGCGAAATAGTGGCTGAAATTACCATTGAAACTCAATTGATCGTGTGACTTAAAATCGCACTAAACAGACGCTCAACGACCTTGTGTAATTCAGGATGTTCCAGCCAGTTTGAAGTTTGAGATAGCCAAATAAAATGAGCAAAAGCGAACACTTTTGGAAAGCTGGTAAACCGCGAACTATCGACCTAAAACGAATATTTTCTAATTCGATTCGAAGAGTTAAACCATTCTTTATACATGCAATAACATTCTTATTTCAGCGTCTATAGTTGCCTGTAGGCTCAAATGTTCAGAGCAACACTTTATTATTTAGGTTTAAATTTTAATAAGGCTATCTAAGCCTTAAGTGGTCGTAAGTCAGTCATTAACATATTTGAATTTAGTGACCAAAGTCGAACTATTCAAGAGCGTCACCTATCAACGGTATTAAAAATAGATTCGACGCCATTAACAAAGTCTAAGTTCTTGGTTAGAGCTTAGACTTACTTTTTCTTCTGACACCAACAAAAACAATCCCTAAAGCAAGAAGTCCAATTAAATCAATTGAACCTCCGCCTGAGCGCTTGTAGCTATCCACTTTTTCCCAACTTTTTTCTTCCAAAGTAGAGCCATCTTCTTCACTGCTTTTGGACTGTTCAATTACCTCGTCCATAGATACCGCAGTGGATAAATCAAACTCACTAAGTCCGGTTAGAATCTCGCTAACATTTTCACCCAGATCGATTATCGATGCCGTTAGCCCTTTTATAGACTCTTCATTGCTTCCATTTTCTTGACTAGATACAGGCGTCATGTGAGTAGATTGTTCATTAAGCCCACTAGCTCTGAATATTATGGCATTACTCGGAATATGAACGATCTTCCCATCAACGACTGTCGAAGTGGTAACTTTGACACTTGGTATTGTGTATGCCGGAACAATTGCAAGATCAAGAAAAGATAAAAAACTATTTCGTGAGCTACGTTGGTCCTGCTGGTAGGAAATAATGGCCACTATATCGACCCCATACATATCTCTAAGCGTCTTTAGCGTAATCTTCTCTTGAATATCACTATTGCTTACAACTATAACGCCGTTAATATACTTGTCATTTTTAAGTAACTCTTGCTTCAATTCTTCGGCTGCTAAACGTAAAGTTGAGTTGGGTACCATATGAGTGTTTGGCGACGGTACCATTAAAATGGCTATAGTCGAGGGAAAAACCAAGGGTTCTTTATCTACCGAAACCAAGGAGTCTGTTACTGGCTCTAGGATTTGAGATAAGCTTTGAGAGGCAGAGCTACGCGGGCCTATAACACAACCTTGCAGACTAATAATTAACAATACGATGATGAATATATTTGTCAGGTAACGCATGTATTTTCCTTTGTAGTGGGATGTCGATTATGCCATCCTGTTATGTTTGATCATAGCAGTTTATTAAACAAGAAATCGAAGAATTGATTGGTAGCAGCCAACGTATGTTGACCAAATTATCCGCACCGTACATACCACTCATTCTATGAGAAAACGAAACCATAATAATTGGGCCATACATTCCCTAGCCTTCAGTGTCTGAAAAGTGGCAGAACAAGTCACTTAACCCATTGAACGACGAGACTCAAAAGTGCCAATAGCTGACACCAGGTAACAGGTTTAAGAGGTATTGAAATTCAATCTAGCGAACTGAGTTTTCTTAACGAATATTTTCTGTTTAACCTCCAATAGCAGACAATATTTTTCGGAAAGCAACATCATTCACAAGTTGGACTCTAGAAAGCGCCTACCAAATAAGCTTGATTCACCCTTTGACCGATTATGAGCGCTATGTATTCTCAGTAGTAAACTAATTTATGTTCTCCTACATGCTTATGTACGAGTCATTGATCGGTATGAACTTGCAAGTTTGTCTTTATCTATACGATCACTCAAACCAACCATCCCTTCAAACAATATCTCATAGCATGGCTTATTAGTGCTTCCCCCTAACCAATATTGTTCAAGATAGCTTTTCTTTCTATCTTGAAAATACTTCAGGTACCAAGCGCTATCGACCTTTGTATATTTTACTTGATGAACAACCCCTAGCTTTAGCAATACGGGCTTATAGTTAGGGCCTTGCTTGTTCTTCTTGTACATATCATAAACTGTCATCCTTCCTTCAAAAGTATCTTCAACCATATACAAACAGGTTATCCTTGAAGGTGCATCAGGCGCATATTCCCGTCTAGCCAGCTCAAATGCTATTTCTACTTCACTTAAATCAAGAACCTTTTGTTCCTTGTCGTCGATCTCATCGCTCCAAACCATGTCCATGCCTAGTTCAAACCATCCATCATCCATTTGAATTGGGTCAATAGAACGCAAGTTAGCCTGACCAACCTTCAGCCCATTTCTGAATCTTGACGCTGTAATTAGAATCTCCATCCGAGGAGATTGTCCGATAGCTACAAAGTGATCCAACCCCCTAAGTAATTGCTGTTCTGAAAGAGTATAGAATTGTTTCTGCATTCGGGCAGTATGAATCCGATTGGGGTCTGCTCCGATCTCAGCTAGAAACTCCAAGTCTAAAGAAGCAGGAGATGCATAGCCTCCACCTCCAGGGAGAAAGTTCAAAACCTGCATCAGGTTCTTTGCATTAATATGATGCAAAAACCGCTCGTCATTAATAAAGGGTGGCTCACGTATCTCTGAGAAAGCCTTTGCATCAACGCCCATGATTTCGCTCCGTAATAAATGACTAACAAGAAACTGGGTTCAGTTTAAGCAAAAAACTGCGGTACATTAACCCCTATAATAAAGATACCCTTGATATTTTCAATTTCCTCAACAATTGAGGCTCCTAATCATTTTTTATTATCCTACTACATCAAGAAACCTGCTTTATGCTAACCAATGTAGGAGAAGAATAAAGTAGTTAACTACTTTGACTTATTTTGCATTTTTCTGACACAACTAGATCAAAGGATTTATTTCGGTTTTCTACGGAACACATATATCTATGCGCCTTACAGTCGTTAGCAGACATTGCGGCTAGATTCTTGAGTGGCAAAATAGTGGCATATGCTGACCTTCAAAGTCATCATTAAACTGGCCCAAATTTCTTGATCTGGATTGTCGTTGGGATGCTTACTATGGAGTTAAAGCGGTACTTTCTAGGAACATTAGATATGTAACTAAGTCGTCATTTTAATTTCCAAGATGACTTAGCGAAGCACAATAATTTCTCTTTCTTCTAAGGTACGACTACAATATTAGAAAATCGGTGGCTTACAGAAGGTTGGTTACTAATGAAGAATTATCGCATTGTATTAAAGCCTTATTCACTAATCTTGTTGCTTTTCCTGAGCAACTATATCATCGCAAGTGAACTCCCTACTTCCGTAAGATTATCAACACATGAACTTTACCCCTACGGTCAATCCCAGCCTGGAGGCTCTTTCAAAGGGAAGGCCGCTGATGTTGTTGTCTGCTCTTTTAAAAATATGGGGATTGAACTAGAACTTAATGTGAGGCCTTGGAAACGAGCTCAATTTGAAGCTCAAAAAGGAGTTAGTGATGGATTTTTTGCTGGCTCACAAAATGATGAAAGAGATACATACGCTCAAAAATCAACAGTCATCGCCGATCAGAAGTGGGTGTGGTATGTGCTTAAAGATAGCACTTGGGATCCTATTAGCGACTATTTCAAAGAAAATGCCATGGTTTCTAGTTTCTTAGGTGCCAATATGCAGAGTTGGTTAGTTAGTAATAATTACAAAATAGCTGCAACTCCTTTGACGACGGAACATCTCATTGGCCGACTGATAAGAAGAGACATTGATGCGGGGTTAGCAAATAACTATGTCATGAATGAAATATTGGAAAAGACAGGGTTGCAACATGAAGTACGCAATGTGGCACTTAAAAATAAACCATTGTATGTCTATTTCACTAACAAGTTTATTGGTTCCAATCAGGGGTTCCTTAGTTTGTTCAATCAACACGCTAAGGCTTGTATAGAATATTAGGACTTTCCTAACTTGCAGTATTCAGAAAGGGCTACTTTTGCTCACTAGCCATGGTTAGTCATTATCAGTCAAAGGACAATCTGGCCAAGCATTAAAAGTGCATACAACGGAGTTAAAGCAATACATATTCGAGTGGCGATAAACCGCTGGCTCTTGCTTCAAAGCCAACCATTGAATAGTGTTTTCAATTACTTCGTATTTGATAAGTTGTTTTGTCTTCGCGGTGGTTTAATTGCAGACTGCATCAAAGAAAATCTTACTAATTCTAATACTACCTTCTATGTTAGCCGATTAATTTTGTACATATTTCAACCCTTTTTTCAGATGCCTTTGTTTAATCTCTGTTATAGTTCTTTCATTACGTGTTTGATATATGGAGACATTATTAACGTTTGTTAGAGCGTTATTATGCACGGGTCGCAGTAATGGTCAATCAACGACATGTATCCCAAGGTGCCAATCATTACAAAAAGTATGGCCTTAAATAGTTCTGTTAGAATGTCGCAATTTCAAATTTTGTCCGTCTTAAATAATGAACATTCACAGTGGCGTTTTAAAACTAACATAGAAAGGCTTTCAGCTTATCTAAGGCAAATATCAACTCAGTAGTTTGATTGAATGAAAATCTGATGAGTTCATCGTTGCATCCTGAGTTTTAAATAAGAGTTTTGAATGCTCATTCGTATTCTAAAAACAATAAATAATGGAACTTATAGCAATGGAATTATTAAAAATGAACAAATGTGTAGTTGCAGGAATGATCTTAGGCTTAGTGGGTTGTGGTAGTAGCGGCGGAAGTGGTGAGGAGAGCGATAATGTAGGTGAAGCGGCGTCAGTTTTAATTTCAGGGACAGCAGCCGCTGGCGCAGCCATTATTGGCCAAGTCACGGTCAAGGGAAGTTCAGGTAATTCAATAAGTACTCCGATTGAAACTGATGGTAGTTATTCTGTTGATGTTTCTAGCTTGGTTGCCCCTTACATGCTACGTGCGGAGGGGCGTGTTGGTGGCAAAGACTATACATTGCATTCTTTTGCAGAAGAGGCTGATCTCGGTGGGACTGTCAATATTACGCCGTTTACTGATCTAATTATTTCAAACGCAGCAAGTGATATCGCTTCAGACTATTTTGATAATGGAAATTTTAGCTCTTTAACTTCAGAAGAAATTGATGTCCAGGAGTCAGCATTACAGCAGAAATTGGCCAATGTATTTAATGCGCTCGGTATCGATAGTGCTATTGACCTATTACATACCAATTTTATCGCTGATCACAGCGGTCTAGATGCGGCACTGGATATTATTCGTATTGAAACGGATACCAATACCCTAGAAGCAACGATCACAAACTTTATTGATAACCAGAGTATTGTCGATACTATTTCTGACCCTGATGATAATACCGAGGTTCTAGCAGTAGAGTCAGTTCTTTCAGAAGCTCAAGTTGACTTACTGGCGATGGCGAATAAAGTCTCTGCACTATCTACGTTGTTTGCATCCAGTTTACCATCATCTTCACAATTAGAGTCTTTCTTTTCTGAAGATACTTTAGATAACGATATCGGAAAATCACAACTTCTTACAGAGCTCTCTACTGACCCTAGTTTGGTTGGTATGTCTTTTAATAATGTCACTTATGAAGACTATGACCAGGTGAATGGGACTGCGATTGTCCAGTTTTATTCAACTCAAAATGGTGTAGTCGATCCAGAACCAATACGATGGCACATGGCTAAGAATGACGCAGCGTGGGAGTTTAGTGGAAATCATGAGATAGCTGACGTGTGGGTTAACTTTAACTGTAACTACAACCCTGCATCTGGTACCCCGGGCTGTGGTGTGAATGTTGGAGTTGAAGATAATGACTTTAGCAACACACCAGGTGATTCTGGTAACCCGATCGCTTCTGCAAAAATGTCAATTTTGCGAGATGGTGAACTTGTAGACAATAGCGAAATATACCTTGGCATGCCAGATGGTTACTCAGCGGGGGAGCTTGTCATTTATGATGAAGACTATAGTGATGACTATATAGGTTTTGGGAATGCATGGTCTGAAATTCCTGCCAGTGTATTTCAAGCTGGCGATATTGCACAGATCGAATTATTTACAGAAGATCTTGACATCAGTTCTGCCGAAAACCCACAGATAGATTCATCAGCAACGCCTGTTCAAACAGTTACTCGTTTACTATTTACAGCTCCGGTCTCAGAGGCAACTGTTAATTTATTTCCAAGCGTAAGTGCAGCAACGATTAATGAACTTACCCAGTATTCAGGTGGAAGCCTTGTTGTCGAATGGATTGTTCCTGAAGGAGTAATAATTGAGGAGGTTTGGTTAGAAGCGAGACAGGGTGGGAATGCTGTGAAGGTTGATGATGAAGACCTATCTGGTGATAGTGGTACAGCTTCGATAGCGCTTGATACTTCAACCTTGAATACAACTGCAGATGACTTCGCCAAGGAATTACGTATCTATGGGGTAAATCTTTCAGGGCAAACATACTTAACCACATATCACGTTGAGGGAATCGAACAGGAAGATGAAATAAACGAAAATGGCCATTGTGATATTGCGATTGCACCTAGTTCCCCAGACCCTTTAATTTCTTCTGAGACAGATTTGATGCCTGACAATTTTACAGGGATAGCTTGTACTTACTACATTGATCTCATAGGAGGTGAAGTTGCGACAAAGATTCCATTTAGAAACGGTCTACAACACGGTATACAGAGTTTTTTTGACGTGGAAGGAAATATCAGTCGTAGTCAGAAAGAATACAATCTAGGTGTATTGGTTTATTCCCAAGTCTATTTTAGTGAGCTTTCCTATAGAAAGCACTGGTATGACGAGGAAGGAGTTGAAATTAAGTGGTGCGAATCTCTACAAGGGAGCCCTGAAGAGTGTTTTGAAACTAGTTGATTAATGAAGGGTTGAGAAAGGATATTTCAATCCTTCATGTGATCATGACGCCACGGCCGTAGTCTACACATCAAGTTATTGTTGCTTAATTTTAAAAGACATTTTGCTGGTAAGTAGTTGCTGGCAAGCCATGTTTTAAGTTTCGCCCTTATTTATGACAGACCTGGTATTAATTCTTTCAGGATAATTTATTAGGTGTGTTTAATAATTGGTCAGGCTGTATTGAAGTAAAGCCAAATATACTAGCTTTGGATATGCACGCTTAGTTAGTAACGTGCATTAGTAGATAGCATCGGCCTTTCTCTGAATGAGACTTAGATATAGTTCATTTAGTTTAAAAAGGTCGGTCACTTTTAAGTAAATTTTTCGTGCCAATCAAAGATGTTGTCCGTCATATACACATAAAGGTAAATGCTGTATAAAAAACAATCCAAAGTAATTTAATGAGAGGCTTCTACTACAAATGAAATTCGTAAAACAAGCAACAATCACTCTGATAGCTTTTCTTTTCTTATCTACTCAAGCGTCTGCATTTGAATGGGGGGATATAGGTAAGGTTGTAGATGTTGTAAAACAAACTGGGCTTTTAGGTGTAGTAGTTGAAGAATCAGAGGATCAATCACCATCTCCGCCTATGTATACAAATCTAGATGATGATACTAGCACACAAGTAATAAATGATCGCCAAATTGACAACGGGGCAAGTTTCACATCAGAAAATCACTTATATAAGTGGGCAGATAAATATGATGTTGATGGTATAAAGTTGGGCATGAGCATTGAAGAAATATCTAAGGTGCTAGGGGCTAACCTTACTCCAGATAAATATAGTATAAGTAATACTCATCCTGTACTTGGTCGTCTTAATAAAAACAAGAAACAACGATTGTGGTTTAAGGAATTTAGTGCGGGAGTGCCTAACAGTAAACGCTTTAGATGGGATGTAGATGATAAATTTACAGAGTATCTAATTGAAAATAATATTAATGTTATGTACACAATCACTCATAGAATATCTCAACCATCAGTCGGTTCGTCCCGTTATTCCTTTCATTTTGATCATAATAAGAACCTAGACAGTTTTATCGCCGAAAAAAAGTACATAGGTAACTATCTGGTTGAAAATGTGGTGAGTAAAATTAAAGATAAATACGGCCATTTTAGTATTAGTGCTCAAGATAAGAATCGGTCACAGCCCCCAATTATATTCCACCCTGAAGGGGGAGATCCGCTTGGATTATCCATTGATTACAGAGGAGTACTAGATGGAGTGGACGTTAATTTTAGTATCGAAGCGAAGGTTTCAGAAATGGAATTAAGTTTAAAGCAGCTTATAGAGGAAATGCACGTTGCATATGTAAATATTGCAAAAAAAATTCGTGATGAGAAATACTCTTCAGATGCAGACTACTCAAAGATAACATTCTAAGTATGTTTCAGGATTTACTATATTGTTTTTATAGTATGAAAGCGCGGCTTCCTTCTAAGGTTATGGCGTTAGAGCCATTTCCAAGGAAATAGGCGAGACTAAAAAGAAGTATAGAAAAAGATACTGCCTAAACTAAAAATAAAAAAGGTTTGCAATTGTTCCAGTTTGTGAAAACTTAAATAACCACAAATAGCACTCTATGTTTAGTCGACACAAATGAGTCGTAGTGTAAAATTCGAGGAGGTTTTGATGGTAAAAAATAATGATTTCTCTTAGCGCAATATTCTGGTTTTTGTACTTAGAGCTTCACACGGCCGGGCTCAATATGCAGATTAAAACTTGAATTAAAAAGGCTCGCCGCTCATATTTTGTGGATTTTTGAAATTCAAAAAATGAATGCTTTTGCTCAAGGCCAGTGGAAATCTGCCCGCCCCATAGGAGTCGCTAACCTGCCAAAAGCGGAAACACTCCACTGCGCTTCTTATAGGTGAAACGTTAATAATGAACTCAATTCGTAAACTCTTTGTACTCGCTTTAATCAGTTTTTCTACATTTGCTATCAGTGATGATTTTTTAATGGCAGGGATTCGTTATCTAGACGATAAAGATATTGCTGAAATCCCGCCTAAGACAAGCTTTGAACAACTAGAAAAGATGTTTGGTAAATTTACGCGAGCAGACAGCTATGCCATTGGATGGCCTAAAAAACACCTTAAAAAGCTTACAGATATTGAAAAGTGGCGGCGTAGTTATTGGTTTTTTTATGACCGAAATGAGAATGGTAGAGCTAAACGTCCCGTAACGCTTAAATACGTTGCATCACTGCCAAATGATTTAGAGGTTATCGACGAACCCTGGATAAGCTTAGCATCTAAAATGATTGTGGATTGGCCACTGGAACACAAAGGTAATCTGTTAATCAATATGGATTACTAGGCTTGGAAAATAGCAGACTCAAGGGAACAGGTATCTTGTGATTTTGAGCGTCACAACCAAGTAGGGCTATCAGTGTTAAGTATTATTGGCGTAAGAATGGTCACTCTAAATAGGCTTAAGGAAGTACTGGCTAATCCGTTGTGGTTAATATAACCACAAACTATCGCTTTTGCTCAAGAGCTTTGGTTAGCTATTCTTTGCTTCATGACAATCTGGCCAAGCGCTAAAAATGCGTGATATGGAGTTAAAGCGATACATATTCAAGTGATGGTAAACCACTAGCACTTGCTTCATAGCGATCCTTTTTTAACCATAATATCTAGCGTAATTTGAACTAAAATCTGTGCTTTTGTTATGAGTAAACATTTTACAAGCTAGAGATAACTTCACTATTAATATTGTATTTATATGCGCCGTAAAAAGGACGCTTATATTTTAGCGCCCTTGAGGAAATGAGTATTAAAGATTATCTAAAGGGCTTTTTACTTGTTTGGTTCCTTGACGAAGAACGTGAATATAGATCATTGTTGTGTTGAGCTCTTCATGCCCCACGAGCTCTTGAATAGTTCTAATATCACAACTGGACTTCCCAGTCTTTGCGAGACATAGCTTAATTCCAATCCCTGCCGTTTAGTTGTGATGGAATCAGAGTATGTTGCAACACCGAGCCTTCGCCGAGAATATCAGTTAGATATCCTGCAATGTGCTCAAAGCCGATAGCGTTGAAAACTCTAAAACAGGGCTTTCAACGGCATTAAATCCGAGATCATTTGAGATCAAAATCCACTCCTGTACGCCTTACAGCAAATAACCTCCCCCAGCTTGTACACATTGTCCGGTAATCCACCCGGCACGACTGTCGGACAGTAATAGAACCGCGCTTGCGATGTCTTTGGGTTCACCAAGGCGGCCCATTGGGGTTTGAGCGATAATCATTCCCAGCATTTCTTCATTTGATTTAACCTCGGTTGTAATATCTGTGTCTGTAAGGCCAGGTGCGACTGCGTTAACCCGAATACCCATTGGGCCGAGTTCAGCAGCGAGTAGTCTAGTGGCGTGATCCACAGCCGCCTTTGATGAAGCATAAGCGACTACACCCGGCATCATGCCGCTTGACGATACGGATGAAATATTGATGACAGCTCCCTTACTCTTGGCAAGATAGGTAGTTGCCTCGCGGATAAGGGCCAAAGGCGCAAATACGTTCGTTCGGTAAATATCCGCAATGACTTCATCACTCGTTTCTGACAACGGACCCATACTCCCTGTTCCGGCGTTATTCACCAGAACATCCAATCGCCCAAATTTACGGATGGTTTCCTCAATAATTCGGGCCGCTTCTCCATTTTTACTGACATCTCCGGCTATAGCGTAAGCTTGCGCTCCCAATTCCTGTGTTGTTTGCTCAAGAACGGACTGTCTTCGACCCGTAATAACCACCTTTGCCCCAATGGCGATAAAGGCAGATGCCGTGGCTTTACCAATTCCTGTACCGCCACCGGTGATTAGTATTACTTTGTTTTCAAAATTTCCCATTTACTTCTCCTAATATTTAAGTAACAGGGTTATGTCTCACGCAGACAAAACACCCGCTGTTTTGATCGCTATTCAGGCGATCGATAGTGTGTCGGACTAACAAGGTGCTGATCCTGTTGACGTCACGAACAAAAATCGAATTTGTGGACTTTCAGACGCCAACCTAGGGGGTTGGTTGTGATGTTTGTCTCTGTCCTGATGTAGCGCCTGTGCGTAGCAGTTTTCCGTTGACCTTAAGTCGCGGGCTGGTTACATGCGAAATCAGTGCAGGAACACTGGCATTGAGCCTGGTTTGGTCTCTGCTCATGGCGCTATGAAGTACAAATGGCGGCAGATAGGTCATTCCGACCATAATCGCAGTCTGCTGAAAGGGTGTCAGAAACTCAGTCATGCCAAAGTTGTTAAAAGAACTGGCCTGATAGCTTTCGGCTGACCCTCCGGTCGAGATAGCGAGCACTAATTCCTTTCCCCGCAGCTTGTCGCCTTCGGGGCCATAGGCAAAACCAGAGAGTAGTATCTGATCGAGCCAGGCCTTGAGGATCGGCGGTGAAGAGTACCAGTAGAACGGGAACTGCAGCACCACGCGATCGGCTTCCTCAAGAAGCGCCTGCTCAACAGACGGTTCAAAGCGCATTTCAGGCCCGCCAACGGCCGTTAGGTCACGGGTGATGATGCCTTCAACTTCTGATAAGGCTTCAAACCACTTGCGATTAGCGGTGGAGGTAGAAAGGTCAGGATGAGCAGTGAGCACAAGTATGTTCATAAAACAGGCCTCAGTTTTGTGTTTTCATATTGACGGATATGTTGTTCGCCAAGCTGATTACATTGTTTCGTTTACTGGTTGCCTATTTTAGTTAGATTGACTAAAGTGAACAATACACCAAATATCTACTTGTCTAGTGAATAAAATCTACCAATGCGATTACCCCTTTCCACCCTAGAAGTTTTCAACGCGATTGCCCGTGAAAGCAGCCTACGCGGTGCGGCCCAAGAACTCGGGGTTAAACCTTCAACCGTAAGCCATCAATTAAAAAAACTGGAAGAGCAGCTCGGCACAGCGCTGTTTATCCGAACAACCCGTTCGATCAGCCTAACCGAAGCTGGACGGGCACTGGCCCGCAATACCGGACCGGCCTTCGACCAACTAAGTGAAGGTTTATACAGTGCGCAAACCGCAGGGCATGATGAGCGTGGTTCCCTGAAGCTCGCGATACCCGAGTTTGCTTACTTTCTGCTGGTTCGAAACAAACTTGCTACGTTTCAGAAAAATTACCCTGAAATCGAAGTTGAATTAACTATGACCGATGCTATGTCGGATATTCTGGATGAGGGGTTACACGCTGGGTTCCGCCTTGGTGGGTTGATTGCACAGGACATGGTTGCGATCAACCTGAGCGGGCCACTGAAAACAGCAGTGGTCGCAAGCCCTGAATACCTTGAGACGCATGGTGTTCCATGCGACCCAAGGGATCTATTGAATCATAATTGCCTTCGCTATCGGTTCCAAAGTTCAGGACAATTAGCGCCTTGGACCTTTACTGGGCCAGATAGCGTCTATCCGGTCGAAGTTCGTGGCAACCTGATCGCCAATTCATCACCTGCTACGATCGATCTAGCACTTCAGGGGCTTGGGCTTACCTTTACGTTTCGTGATTACTGCACCGATGCCTTGGCAGATGGGAAGTTAGTAGAGGTCCTGACAGAGCATCAGGCCGCATTACCAAGCATGAATATCTATTTCCCAAAGGAGTATCGATTGATGATGCCACTTCGACTGTTCATCGAACATTTGAAAAATGGGCATTGATGATACTAAAGCCGATAAGAATCAATATACAAAAATAGTGAGTGAATAAGGCATTCATAACAAGCGCCTGCAATCTGACCGTCAAAGCTGTCACTCGTTTTGCCAAAAAACCAGCAAAACAAGCGCCATTTTTGCCGTTAGTTGAGGCGGGGGTTGAAATAGATCGCTTTGCGCTGTAAGCCAGCAATTACCCTATTTTCTAAAAGGGTCCGAAAATGCTCAAGAACGCTTATTCACTCAGTGCTCAGGTTGGCTGTTTTGTCCTAGTATAAATAAGCCGGCTGAGTGACTTATTTGAATATTTTAAATCAAGTTACGTACAGAGAAACATGTCTGCTTTCACCCTATTCGTGCCAGTTGAAACTAAATAGTAAATTGAGCCCCACAAAGGAGAGTAACCTAAAACAGATTCCCATATGTCGACTACTCCCCTACTAAGTGCTAAAACTTTAAATTTCAATATGCTCAGATATCTCTAACGCATCATCCACTTCAACACCTAGGTACCTTACGGTACTTTCAAGTTTTGTATGCCCCAATAGGATTTGAACAGCTCTCAGATTCTTTGTTTGCTTGTAAATAATAGATGCCTTAGTACGCCTCATGGAATGCGTGCCATAGGCACTTTTATCCAAACCAATATTCGTTACCCAATCATCAACGATCCGTGCATATTGGCGTGTCGACAAATGCTCTGTCCTGAGCGACTGGCCTTTGAATAAATAATCATTGCCGCTTAATTTTTCATGATCTATCAAAGACTGTAGCGACGCTCTAGTCTTTTTCGTTATTTCAAATTGTACGGGGCGTTTAGTTTTCTGTTGGACTACTTGAGCCCTGGATAAGACCCCTTCACCGCGTGAAATATCCCTGACGGTTAATTTGAGTAAATCACATGCTCTTAACTTACTATCCAAAGCTAAGTTAAACAAAGCCAAATCACGGATGTTATCGTCCATTTCCAAGCGGACACGAATGGACCATATTTGCTCAGGCTTTAAGGGAAGCTTTTGACCAATAAGTTTGTTTTTGTTCCATGCTATTTTTGGGGAGTTTTGAGTTTTCATAATAATGTTCCTTCAAAGGTAAAGGATCATTAAGTTTCCGCTGCTCAAGGGGTTTTGTAAAAATTACTAAGATGTCTAAGTCTTGCCTCCTTTCATACACTAAACGGTCAAATCTGGAATCGCACCAACAGTAAAAAGTGGCTCAAAGATAGTACATTTCAAAACAGCACATGATGTCTTCTTTGGGTCGAAACCTGCCTAGACTGGCAACCCAGGTCAATTCCAAGCATACGCAGTCGGAATTCACGCCGCTGTCACCTCATGTCAACCTAGATGATATCTGTGTCATCAAAGACATTCGGAAAATACGCAATGATCACACCTTTAGCTATGGAAACAAATTCTACCTGATCGACTCACCGCTAAAACACTCAATCGCGAACCAGAAGATTGAAATCAGAAATACCAGCGAGAAAGACTTCACAGCGCACTTCGCAGGGCGCAAACTAAAAGTATCTGAAGTCCATGAGCCAAGCAAACTGGCTATCGAAGACTTAGCCATACAGAAAATGCTAGAGGTACTAGCCTTGGTTGAAAAGCTGGGCAATATATCTGAAGCATCTCGTTTAAGCGGCGCCTCGCGGGACACTATTCACCGCCATTTAAAACTCGTCAAGCAAGGCGGTGTAGATGCCTTAAAGCGACAAGAAACGCCCAACCTACGGCATAAAAACTGTGTCGACAAGGCCATCGAGGATGCCGTTGTGCAATTCTCAATTGAGTACCCACACCTTGGCCAACAGAAAATGGCACTTAAGCTCACCGCTGCCTTGGGTGTTGATATCAGTCCAAATGGAGTTCGGGGTATATGGCTAAGGCAAAATATGAATACCACGGCTCTGAGAGTTGAAAGATCACAAGCCTTGCAAGAATCTGCATGAATCATAGCCAGTTTAGCAACTGGCTGATATGCTAATTACGACAAAGTCGCTCGGTAATTAGACCGACAGTTTCCCTTGGTAATCACACCTATACAGATTATCTATTGAGTAAAACCGTGGACAAAAAATGAATCTAGCCATACCTGCATATAAGGTTCGTTCGTATGAGTAAAATTGATTAGTTCGGCTTCCGCTGCTTGCTTGGAACTAAAAGGGCCTTCTTCTTTTCGCTCTCTGGTAATGAAATACCATTCACTGTTTATTTGAAGGAAACGCTCACTTCTAAACCAGCTTTTCTGTTCTTCACCTTGCCTTACATTCATATTTTTACCAACAACCATTGCGAAACCTTACGCAAGTATACGAAACTAGCGATGAAAAAAACCCTATGGATGAGCAATTTCACATTTGTTTTAACTTTTATATATTCTCCTTTGCGCTTAGATAGAAATTCATTCTAACTAAAACCAGATTATAGCTAACAACTAAGCCAGCCTTTCAGCCCATTTTCCATTATGCTGTCTTTCACAATTTTCTTCAGTGTCATATGCGATATGGTCAGACACATTTTTAACTTTCACACCAACTTCATTCAGTTTTTTTTGAATTAGAGACATTAGTTTTGTATGGCTACTGGTGGACATAAAATCAGCAAGGGTTTCATTTGTGTCGAAAACACAAACAATCTTTAAGCTTTTTGGAAAATGGGAATAATTAACTAAGTGAGTTAGCCATTGAAAACCGTCAATTTCCTTTAAAGCAATTTCACATACTTCTGTTAAAATCACTCGAAGTTGATTATCAATTTTTTTATCTGTTTTACGCATTATTTAGCAGAAGCCCAGTGAGTCAGTAAGAGAACATTATTAGTACATATATCTTTAAATAATTAAGAAGCTTTTAGGTAAGCTCACTACATCGGTACAAGTTATCCCCTCCATTGCTATAACCGTTTTTTGCGGCGTAAGCTTGTTTTTAGAATGCTTTTAATTGTGGCAAAATCAAATTTCATCATGATCGGCATTGAAATACCACTTGTCCAATTAGGGTTGTTGGACAGGTATTGTAAACGTAAGTCTTCTATATTATTACTTGTTGGTCGATTCTCTCCAACCGGTATATTCTGGTTAATAATTAATTTTTGCTTTTGGTCCCAGTCTTCTCCCGTTTGAGACGCTGCATAATCTTCTAATACAACCTTTTCCCAATCAGGCGTCCCTGCATCTTGAATCGCCATCACTCGGCCAAAGGTTCGGCTCAAAGACACATATGAAGTTGGAAATGAAAATGCCACGAAATAAATTTGTCTGAAGCCGAAACGCCAAATCATTCCCGGTAATAACTTCCAACTGGACGATGTTATTTTAGGGTGCCCTCGATAAGCAGGGCGAACATAATAATATTTGGCATGTATCAACAGCGCCTTTTTTTGTTGGTGCTCTGTCGGGTTAAAGGCAAAGGTGTAATAACCTTGAAGCTCACCCTGTTTATCAACAAAAGTAATCAACAAAGTATTATTTCGTTTACAAATTTCACTAAACTTCAACCAATCCTCTTCCTCGCTGATGCTTAGGTTTAAAAAGTCCAACCTTAGCCGCCACATATCTCGAAGAATACGTTCTGGTGCAGAGGCGCCCTCTATTATTTTGGCTGTTAATTGTTTCTCTGTTTTGGTAATTACTTGCTTAGTCATCAGGCGTTCCTGTTTGTTAAGTTCAATCAAATGTGTGCAAATACAAACATGTTATCGATTGAGCACAAACAAAAACACAGTCATAAATGACATATAGAATGCGATTTATGTATCATGTTTTAAAAATGTATGAGCGATGCACTAAAGAGATAGGAGAGTTAATATGAAAGCCACCGTGTTAATGGCGCACTTATGCTCGTCGACAGGGGTATCTTCTACTTTGGAAGGCTTAGAGAGTGCCAATATACTGCATCAAATAAACACTAAATCAGTCGAACCATTCTTCGACATTGAAACGGCGTCTTTAGATGGAAAACCAGTTCAATGCTCTGGGGGGTTGGTTTTAACGCCGCAAAAGTGTATCGATGATATTGAACAAACAAACCTCATCATTGTGCCGGGTTTCTTATTTAAAGTATTACCCTTACTACCAGGTTTTAAATCATTTAGCCCTTGGATAAAGCGGCATTATGAAACTAATACCGTTATTGCCACGATGTGTACCGGTACATTTATTGCCGCTGAAGCAGGTATTCTTGATGATAAGCTAGCCACAACACATTGGTATTTTGCCGATGAATTTCGTGCTCGTTACCCAAAAGTAAAACTCAGCGAACAACATACCGTCACTGAAGACAAGAATATTATTTGCTCAGGTGGTGCCTCAGCCGGTAGTGATATGCTGCTTCACTTAATACGAAAATTCATATCAAGTGAATTAGCCTCCGAATGTGCCAAAAAACTTCTTGTTGACAGCGGCCGACGAGACCAAACCCCCTATATCATGCAAAGTTTCAAACGAAATCACGAAGATACAAACATTCAAGGGGTGCAAAGCTGGCTAGATGAGCATTACATGTCTTCAGTGATTTTTGATGATGTGGCAAGCATGTTTGGTTTTGGTACACGAAATTTTATTAGACGTTTTAAAGACGCAACTAAATTAAGCCCTATTCAATACCTTCAATATTTAAGAATTGAGAAAGCAAAATACTTACTTGAAACAACCAAAAAGAACGTTGAAATAATTACCTTTGAAGTGGGATATGAAGACAGTAATTCATTTAGAAGATTATTTAAGGATAGAGTTGGTATCTCTCCGAGTGCCTATCGTAAAAAGTTTCAATAGATGCATAAAATTCAATATACTTTTTCAGTGACTAAACATGTCTTGTTCACCGTGGTCGTGACAAAATATTTTAGATAAACTGACGCCTAAGCTATTCCACATTGCTAGGAGCGGCCACTAAATAAATGATTAACCCTGCCGATTGAAGAAGGTGACACCACGTTCTTCTATCGACAATAAATTTAAACCACATATTTAAAACAAAATAATACCCAACAAGGAAACTACTCATGGAAAATCTAGAACAATCAAACGAACAGATTCAGGCGCTCATTCAAACAGCCTATACGATGTGTATCAGTTATGGCCCGAAAGTTATTCTCGCATTGGTAACGCTTATTGTAGGTCTTTGGCTCATCAACAAGTTTACGCGTACTTTGGACAAAAATTTAACCACAAAAGTAGATGCTACACTTGGGCAATTTGTTGCCAGCATTTTATCTGTCATTCTAAAAGGGGTTTTATTAATTTCAGCCGCTTCCATGGTCGGTATTGAGACAACATCGTTCATTGCTGTGTTAGGCGCCGCGGGTCTTGCCGTGGGTTTAGCGCTACAAGGTAGTTTGTCGAACTTTGCAGGTGGCGTTGTCATTCTATTATTCAAGCCTTTTAAGGTGGGTGACTTAATCGAAGCTCAGGGCTATATCGGCTCAGTTTCAGAAATTCAAATATTTAATACTATATTAAAAACTGCTGATAACCGTGTTGTCATTATTCCAAATGGTGCACTTTCAAGTAGCAGCATGGTCAATATTAACCAAGAACCTACACGTCGCGTTGATTTGTTATTTGGCATTGGCTACGGTGACAATATTGATTCCGCTAAGGCAATTCTTGAATCACTTGCTGCAAAAGATGCTCGAGTACTGAAAGACCCTGCGCCGATGTTTGTGGTATCAGAATTAGCAGATAGTTCAGTTAATTTTACTGTTCGACTGTGGGTGAACACAGCAGATTACTGGGGTGTATTTTTTGACATGCATGAAAACGTGAAGAAAGAATTTGATGCAAAAGGTGTTTCAATTCCTTTTCCTCAACAGGATGTTCATATGCACCAAGTCTCATAAAAATTGAACATATTAGTTACTTCGTGGCAAAGCTAGCTTTGCCACAATATTTTATATCTTAGGAAAACAAAGAATTCGCGCACTTTTGAAATAATCCCCCCTCCCAACAAGTATACAATTTCACGACAGATTTAAACGATGGTTTAATACTTCTTAGAAAACGCGTTGGCATAATCTGAGAGAGACTAAAGTGATGCTGGGTAATTCCTGCCAATAAAGCCGTTTGATTTATATTTTTTCTTTCCTAAACTCAATGAAGTATTGCACACATCTTGAACTGATTAACTTTTCCCATTTGCACAGATAAATCAGGACGCTCTTATGAATTTAAAAAACCTAATTAAAATGGGCGCTACCAGTTTAGCCCTTTCTCTCAGCACCCTACTCAGTGCCGAAACCATTACCTTCGCTAATGGTGAATGGGCACCTTATATGTCACCTAAATTGAAAAATGCAGGTTATGTTTCTGACATTGTTGTTCAAGCTTATAAAGAAGAAGGCATTGACGTTAAGTGGGTGTTTTTACCGTGGAAGCGCGGGTTTGAAGAAGCAAAAAATGGCGCATATCAAGGAACAGCTATCTGGGGCTACAATGAAGAGCGCGCCAAAGACTTTCTCTACACCGACACGGTCCTTAATTTAGAAACTGCATTTTTTATTCAAAAAGATAGTGATTTTTTCTGGAACACCATAAGTGACCTGAAAGGAAAAAAGCTTGGCGGTATCATCGGCTATGCTTACGGTATTGAAGATGCAGAAAAAGCAGGTGACGTTAAGATTAGCCGAATATCAAAGCCGGAAGGGAACTACAAAAAATTAGCGGCAGGCAGATTAGATGCCGTATTAGAAGACACACAGGTCGGACTCAAATCTATACATAAGATGGGTTATGCTGGAAAAATCGTCCCTTATTCCAAACCCTTAAAATCACGCAAGTACAGTGTCATTATTTCTAAACAAATACCCAACGCAGAACACCTGATTAAGGCTTTTAATAAAGGCCTTAAAAAACTCCAAGACTCGGGCCGTTTTGATGCCATACTCAAAGCGGCACGTGATGGCGAGTACGATCAACCATAAGTCATTCAGACAGTACCTACTTAAAACCCTCATCAAAAGGTGAATTTTAAGTAGGTACTACTCTGTGCTGAAATGAAGCTATCTTTTATTAAATGACGCTCTTAATTGTTCAACACGTTGACGATTTTTACCTAAATCAGAATATCCAAGGCGTGAGGCAGAACGAACATGGATCGCTTTATTCTCACCATCCAAATAAAACTCAACATCATCAACAAAGCCTAATAATGGTGTTCGACATTCAAAATGCATATATTGCTCATTGCCTTCAGTCATACTGGCCCCTTTATAAGCCTGAACTACAGTTGTTAAGGCTTGCCAAGCTTGGTTCGCGTCACCCTTAAATGCAATAGGACTAATATTCGCTTTTCCTAATACCTGACTTGAAACACAATTTGGACTATTTGGGCACGATGATAACTGTCCATCTTTATGACCAAGATAAGAAGGTTTTTTTCCAGATAAAATTGACATGTTATTTCCTTTATTAAAAAACAATATACGTTTAAAGCTGTTTATTTTTAATACAAACCTGCTTTCATCGAGCCCAATAATAGTGCTAACTTCTTACATCCTACCTTTTTCTTTAATTGATTTCTTCTCTTGGTGAACTAAGATAATAGTTCTATTTCCCCCCTATCAATATGTCTCTACTTTTCAGGAAAAATAATGAAATTAAATGAAAATATTATCGAGCATGTTGTTCAAGGCTTCAATATCCCTCCAAAACCAGAGGTCCTTGAAGAAGTTCAAAACCTTGCAAAAGACCCCAATATTGACCCATCAGAGGTAGGTAAGTGTATTGCCACCGATGTCGGTTTGTCGGCCTCCATTTTAAAAACTTTAAACTCACCATTTTATGGCATGGCCCGTACCATCACCGATGTGACTCAGGCAACCGTCTTACTTGGCATCAATAGCGTTTTAAACCTAATCGCGGCGAGTAAAATAAAAGAATCCATGCAGGGCGACTCATGCATATCGCTTGAACGTTTCTGGGATAGTTCTAATGAGATTGCTAATGCCATGACTTATATTGGTAAAAAACTCAAACTATCCATCCCCCCCGAAAACCTTCATATTGTCGGTTTATTCCATGATTGCGGCTTACCTGCCATGGCAATAAAATACTCCGATTATGTCGATGCCCTTAAAGCAGCAGATATGAACCATGAACAAAGTATTGTTCAAATTGAAGATCAACGATACAACACAAATCATGCGGTAATCGGTTATTATATTGCCACGTCCTGGGGGTTACCCAAAGACACCTGCAACGTCATCAGCCAGCATCATGATGTAATGGCACTGAAAAATAAAGTGACGCCTGAGTTTCGTTTAACTTACTCTTGTTTGAAAGTGGCCTGCAACATCCAAGAGAAACTCAGGCGCTTTAGTAATAGTCGTGATTGGCCATTTGTAGAGGCGTCAGTTCTAAGCTCATTAGGTATGACCAACCTGGATTATCAAGACATTGAAGAAGATATCGATGACATGTTTGCTTAATATCCAGCAGCATAATTACGCCAATTAAACGCCACAAACGGCGTAGATATTTAATAGTTATCTGCTATTAGCTCGAAATACACCTCTTGCTCAAAACCTATCCTACCTAAGACTTTCAAAATTGTACGATTTGACAATTTGGGGTTTCTCACGCCAATAATTGAACATAGTTCACCCTTCCAATATTTAATACGTGGCTTTTTAGAGCTTTTACTCTACAGTGGATTTTAAATTTAATAAAACTATAAAAACAACCATACTTAAATGAGATATCGTATGGCAACGAATGCCTATACCCCGCTACTTTATTTGTGGGAACAACGAACCTTATTTATTGGCTCACTGGAAGAACCCATAGATATTTCGACTGGCGCAGCGACTTTAATGATCGGGCTAGATAAGCCGATTCGTTTTATGACAAATGAAATGCAAGCACCCATAGAGTGCCGCAGTTTGCTAATGCCTGCAGGAACGTCAGTTATTATTGATACCCAAGGTGCAATTATTGCAAACTGTACCCTTGATGCGATGGGTAAAGACTTACACAGACTATCAAAGCTAATGCTTAAGCATGTCGATAACGTAAGCTACCATTTGAATAATGAGCAGACTCATATAGAGACATTTTGGGATGTTTGCTCAGCCCCACTCGATGCTCATGGCATTCTCAAATCATTGGTTCAATTTTTAAATACCAAAAACCATGATCACGAAGATGAAAACCCAGTTCATGAAATTGATCCGCGCATTGAAGAAATCATTACTTTCATTCAGGGCACAGCAAATGAAAACCCCTCTTTATCTGAATTAGCCGAGAAAGCTAACCTCTCCCCCTCCCGCTTAATTCAGCTATTTAAAAAACAAACAGGCTTACCACTTCGTCGTTACCGACTCTGGCATCGTTTATACATGACTGCACTGAAGATAGGTCAAGGAAAAAGTCTCACCGAAGCGGCATTTGAAGCAGGTTTTAATGACTCGCCCCACTTCAACCGTACTTTTCGCTCCATGCTAGGGATGACGCCAACCTGTATTTTTTCACAAACACACCAACTGCAGGTTATTTTACCTAGCTCCACTCAGACCCGCTCTAGCTCTTTAAATATTCAAGACAGATTTAATACCATAAAAAAAACCACTGCTTGATTATATTTATAAATAATTTGGTTTATAAACAAAATCAAACAGTGGCTGGTAAACAGTACTTTAAGTTATTCCCTTAAATGAAACTTATAAACCCATTCCTCTAAAACGGTCAGCATGATTTTTATAAAGCGTTTTAGGATTTGTTTCTAATAAATTATGTAGCCCAAACAACATGTTGGTTGCATCCAGGTGGTTCATCCAATAATCATCCCGAATATTTTCACCCCAATGCTGAGAGCATTTAGCCACTAAGCCATCACTTGCTTCACCGTTGTAATATCCTAGCGTATCAAACAATGCCATCAATGGATCACTCACATCAAGTGCATTCGTAAACGTACCGGTACTTCCCCATGAATAGTAATGAATCCCATTAACTAGGTTAGCCCCATTACCACAATAAGTTGTAGGCTCGCCATCAGGAAATTCTTCACTAAACGCCAACGCACCTTCGGATGACATAAACAAGATAGAAGTGAGTGCATCATTGGCATATTCAGGGTTACCCGCTAACGCATCCAATACATTACCAGTCAGATTAATAAGATCTTCACCAATTCCTTCTAATGGCCCGCCAATAATGTTCTCAACACCCCAGTCAGCAAAACCAGAACCATAGTTAATACCATTAACTGAGGTTACAGAAGACACTATTTCAGGGCTAACACCCGCAACATAACGCGAAGTTGGTGAACCTAAACTATGACCAACTAAATGAACTTTAGATGCACCCGTTTCAGGTAAAACCGTATTTTCAATATAATCTAAGAGCTGCTCACCTCGTGAAGAGGCATCATCCCAAGCCGTAACGTTAGGTGTATACACGACAGCATTTCCATCGCGAAGTGCAGAAGGAATACCCTGAAAGTACTCAATCGCACCCAATATTTTATCAAAACCTGAAACGCCATGAACCAAGACAATTGGATACTGGGTGTTATAACGGTTCTCATGGTTAGTTGCATTAACCTGCGCTTTATCTATTAAATAGGCGGCATAATCGATGCCATATTTAGTTTTGCATACTGCCTGATACCACTTACAGTTGTTAACTGGTGCTACAGGAGCTTCCTGATAAGGTACATAATTTGAGTGCGGGCTAGCTTGAATCACAGTACTCACAGACATTGCGCTGATAGATAGAGCCAGCGTGCCTGCGGCACTGAATAGTGTTTTAGTATTAATCATGATGATTTCCTATTATTTTTGTAGTGAGTTATCGTGATTGAATTATATTCAACACATTCAAAGTAATAGAAACCAAACAGTTAACACTTGTACGTTTTGATGATCTTTCGTTTTAATCATGAACTTCGCAGACTACGTCACTAATCAAAAAGATAAATAAACCATTCGAACGATTTTTCTAATAGAGTGGAAAAGAGATTATTGGCTCTACAGCCTTATCTGAGAATACAAACAATAATAATTTACTTTTTTCTGGTATTAATATGTTCACGAAAAAAACGCTTAGTATTTTTAGCCTTGCAAGCTTATGCGCACTACTACTTGCATATTTTTCAAACACACAAGACGTAAACACTACACCAACAAACCAAGCTCACCACAGCTTAGCGCCAGCCCTTCAATTAGAGAATCACGAGCCAGAACATAGATCCATTACACCCGAACGCCTGATTAACGAGCCAAGATTACTCGTTTCAGAGGTTACTTATGAAAACTATAAATCGACTCTTGGCCCCTTACCTAACTCGTTAAGAGGCACACGTATTCCAGCCGCCTTTAAACTTGATTCCGAGGGACACTTAATTGTGACCTCATCAATAAAATCTGTTATTGAGTATTTTCTATCTGCTACTGGCGAAGAATCAATTGAAAATATTATTACACGTATTGAGGAGTTTCTAGCACAACAGCTTGACGAACCCGCTCGATCAGAAGCATTAGATGTCGTAGCGCAGTATATCGGTTATAAAGAAGCCTTAATTGAACTTGAAAAAAACCTGGCCGAGAACGTGAAACTTTCCGGGCAAAGCAGTGACTACTTAACCATGTTTCAATATCGTCGCGAAGCACGTATGAACAATCTAAGCCCTGAAATTTACGATGCATTTTTTGCTGATGAAGATAAAGAAGACAACTATACCGCCAGTTTATTGGAAATCCGTAAAAACCCCGACTTAACCGATGAAGAAAGAGCCGCTCAATTTATAGCCGCAGAACAACTTCTCCCCAAACAAGAGCAAGCGGCTAAACAAGCAGATCACAACAGGGAAATGCTGAAAACAAATATTCAAACTGCAAAAAGTGCAGGCGCGAGCGACGAACAAATTTTCCAAATGCGCTCCGAAGTTTATGGCTATGATGCAGCAGAACGATTTGCTGTAGCAGACAAAAAGAAAGCTGAATGGGATTCTCGCTTTGAACAGTACCGCCAACAAAGACAAAGTATTTTAATAAACGAAGGGCTTTCTGATACAGATAAGGCAAACGAGATCTATACTGTACAAAACACATTATTCAGCTCAACAGAGCAACGACGCCTTGCTACTTTGGATCAGTTAGCTGACAAAAAAATGAAACTGTGAATTATTAGGTAGAATCATATGCTTAACTCACAAAATTCAAACTTAAGTTATGCTGCTCAACTTTATTTATGGCAGAAACGAACACTCTATATTGGAAGGTTTGAAGAACCATTAGACCTGTCTCAAGGTGCTGCAACACTAACGGTCTCGTTAGACCAGCCCTTTTCATTTATCACCAAAAACATGGCAAACCCGATTGACTGCAAAAGTTTAATCCTGCCAGCGGGACTAAGCGTCACAATTGATACTCAAGATTCATTGATAGCTAACTGTAATCTTGATGCGTTGGGTAGGGATTTTTTATTTCTATCTCCTTGTGCACAAAAAACAATTGGAAAACTTGGTTATGAATTAGCCCAGGAAGATGAGTTAATTTCAGGCTTTACTCACATGTTTAATTCACAAATGAATTCTTTGGAAGCCTTCGATTACCTTGATACGCTACTAAAGCCAAAAGATGCTTTGAAAGTGAAATGCCCGCCTGTTGACCCACGAATAGAAAAAGTTATTGAACGTATTCAAAAAACAGCAGCAGACACGATAACAGGAGAGGAACTTGCTGAATCAGTTAATTTATCCATCCCCCGTTTAGCCCAACTATTCAAACAACAAACAGGCATTCCTATCAGACGATACCGACTATGGCATCGCTTATACCTTACCGCTCAAAATGTTGGTCTTGGTAAAAATCTAACCGATGCTGCCCTTGATGCGGGCTTTACTGACTCTTCCCACTTTGCTCACACTTTTCGAGCAATGCTAGGCATGACACCTTCTTACGTTTTATCTCAAATAAACAAAACCAGAATCGTTATTTGAATCGTAAATTCAAGGTAAAAAATGGGGGGCATAACATCCCCCCAAAAAGCCTTAAATCCTAACCTTTCTTTCGGCTAGGGATTAAAGATACTAGACAACAACTAGGGAATACTTGAATTAACTGATGATTCTAATATTCTTTCACTTAAAACCTGTAGGCAGTTCACAAATAACCAAAATAAAAACCAGTCCAAACAGACGATTTTCTATCACTAGAATTCACACTTTAACCGGCACTACAACCCCATTTCAAGAAAGCGATCAGGCTTAACCACTACATATGTTTTTCTTAAGGTCTCGGTAAGCGAAGTAGATATTTTCATAGTGGGATTCAGCTAACTAGGTTCAAAAGCTGCATATAATCCACAGAACAAGCAAAATTCCAAGGTCTCAGAATCACTCTAAGCAGACGCTAACTCACTTTATTTAATCAGGAAAATTCAGCCAGTTTAGAATTCGTGCTAACTATTGAAAAGGATCAAAAACGGCCCCATGGCTAAATTATAATTCAGAAATTCATGTTCTTTTTAAGTTATTTCTAATCCCCATGATATTAGCCTTGAAGAATTAGAGCAATTACTCTAACATTTTAATACACCATAATCATTTAGGCTAAAGAAGGAAATTTAGAATGGGCGAACTCTATTATTTACACGTTTCTCCGTGGTCAGAAAAAGCACGCTGGGCAATGGATTTAAGTCACTACAACTATACGAAAATCAACTTTACACCAATGATTACAACCCCTATTGTCCGGATAAGAAGCCGTAATTTCACCCGCAAAGTCACCGCCCCAACACTGATTAGTAACCAACTTTGTATAAGCGATTCTTATAACATTGCTCAGTTTGTGAATAATAAAAATAGCGGTGAGCATCATGCCTCTGTGGACTTATTTCCCTGCGAGCTGAAGAGTCAGATTGATGAATTTGATATCTTGAGTAATCAGATATTACAAGCAGGCCGGGCATTGGTCTGTATTCGCATGAAAAACAATCGTGGCGCTAAACTGATGAGCCTCCCCCCAGTAATACCCTCTGCCATTCGCCCCATCATGTTACCGGTTGCTACAATGGGGCTTTACTATTTTAAAGCTAAATACGGGTTTAATTGGAACAAGCGCGAGGAATATATTGAAACAATGCGCTTGGGTTTGAGAAAAGTAAAAAAACAACTAACTAATAGTGGAGATTATCTATTGGGTACATTCACCTATGCAGACATCGCACTAGCTGTCACCCTTCAAATGATAGAGCCAATTGGGAACAAGTACATACCTTTAGATAGCGACACCGAGAGCTGCTGGAAAACACCCGAATTAAAAGAGGAATTTACCGATTTAATTGAGTGGCGTAATCGCATCTATCAAAAGCATCGATCAACATAACTTGAGATTTAAGTTTAAGCGGCCAATTAACAGAAAGAAATATACAACACTATAATTATCCGAGCCAGATGTGGTCACAACAACCCTTCATCTTGCGAATATTGAGTGGCGACTCAGATACTTACTTATTAAAAAGCTAAAGGGTCACTCGATTGGTTTCATAATGCTCGGTTCACGAACTAAACAATACGTTGAAAGCTTCTGCAAAGTGGCATTACTGCCCGCTAGAAACTCAATTATTGAACGACTCAAAATCGCACTAAGCTGCCACTCAACTAACTTGCGTGTTGCAGCGACTAATTGAAATCACACTTCTTACCACTCGCTCTATGAGAAAACTAAATTATAAGAATTAGGTGTCAACATAATTAGGTCACTCTTCAAATACACATTCGCCGTTAATCCAAGTATTTTCTACAATTGAAGATTCATCAAAGGGGTCTCCCGAAAGAATGACAAAATCCGCAACAGCTCCAATCTCAATTCCATCTTTATCGCTACCTGTAATGCCTTTCATACCACCTACCGTATAAGCATATACCGCCTGCTCTTGTGTGATGGCTTCATTTTCAAGATAAACCCTGCCATCACTGGTTTTTCTGTCAACAGCACAACGCATATTGTGCAGAGGTTCTAAAGGCGCGCAAGGATAGTCAGAGCTGAAGCTTAAGTTAATATCAGCTTTAAGCATTGAGTTTGCAGCTAGACCTCTTAACACATCACCAGTATTCGCACCTTCAAACAAGGGCCCATGATGAGGAATAAACCCGGGTTGCAGTGAGACCAAGATATTATTTTTCGATATTTTTTCAATATTGTTGTCATCCACAATCGTGGCATGTTCAAGACACACGGATGTAGTGAGGTCGTTCTCGACAATGCAGTCACACGTCATATCAATGGCATGATTCCCGATGGCATGTATCTTTAATCGTTCATTTACTTCTGCCAATTCTTTAACCCTTACGCTAAGTTCTTCTTTTGCAAATAGGGCTCCTTGTTGAATTAAGTTACCGTCTTTAAAAGTTGACTTCGCCTGCAACAAATTTCGAATGGGATTCAGGTTGGCTGTTAGCAATACATCATAAATCGACAGCGTTGCCATACGTGCAGCGGTTGTACTGTTAATGCACAAAGAGCAACGGTGTGCGCCATCAGTAAACACTTTCGCACTACTGGGCCCAGTACCGTATTGACTTAATTTATTCGATTTTGATGCTGAAGAAACTGCGCCACAATCTCCAGCTGAAGACCAGCTAATGCGCAATGGGGTTGCTTCATTTAGTTTAGCCATAGAGTGAAAGACATCATCTGTCACACCGGGGTCATGAACATCCGTGATGCCAACAGATAAGTGCTTTTGAGCTTCCTTTCGAAAGCCTTCTTCTACTTTCCCCTTACCTAGTTCTATTGCGCGATCTTGCAAGCATCGACTCAAACAATAAGAAAAACATTCTTCCCATACGACCCCGGTAGGCTCTCCTCGTTTAGTGTCTATAAATTCAGTCCAAGACTTTTTGTAAGCATGACTAATCTCATATTTTTTTAGTGCGCTCTCTGAAAGGACCCCTCTGTGTAGCGAGGTGCAAACTAAGAACACAGGGCGGCCACCAGACGCTTCATCTAACGCTTTGGCTGTAGGTATTTTTCTTCCTACCCAGGTCGTCCAATCAGCATGAAAATAGATAAGCCAGCCTTTATCGCCACTTAAGGCGGCATCTGACTTGACGATTTCTAAGGCCTCATCTTTGGAGCGCCATTGACTTGCATCGCCCGCATAGTTGATAAATGCGGCGGCTGATAAGTGTGAATGACAATCAACAAAGCTTGGTAAAATATGTTTGCCTTGTAAATCCAAGTGATTATCGCTTTGCTTTGGCAGAGGTGTATTTTCATCCCCCATTCCTACAAATCTATTATCAGAAATCGCGACCCAATATTGTGCAGGTTTAGGCTTTTTCCCCGACCATACCGTTGCATTGACCAGTAATGTGTCACATTTTTCAACCGTATTATTCAAATTATTATTGCTATTATTCATACCTGAACTCACTCAAAGATTAAGTCAAAATAAACGACATGTAGCTTCTCATGCAAAGATAACACGCGAAGCTACATGGTTTTTGTTTAGTCCATTTACTAGTCTTTTTTAAACATTCTTTGATATATAGAAATGAAATCTACCCCTGCTCGCTGTATTGGGGTAAGTTCTGCCATCAACTTAGGAATAAATTCGCACAAGCCCTTTGCAATTTCTACGGCTAAGCGATCGCCCATCGGAAAACTCTCTGAACGTGTCATCAACCAACCAATATAGGCAAAGCCACGAATCATCAGAAACGCAGGCAGTACCTCTAACTGGTCTTCGGGAAAATCACGCTTACTTCTGTAGCCTTCAACATAAGCTGCGACAAGGTCATCAAAGTAAGGCTGACTAATTTGCGGGAATAAGGATGTCGCCATTTCGAATAAGTGCCAGCCATAACCGCAGTCATCGAAGTCGATTAAGCGTAGCTCCTCACCATGTGTAAGAATATTCTCAGGTAAGAAATCTGCATGAATGAGCCCATAATTATTTGGCTTTTGACCGACTTTATCAAGCAAACCTTTCAACACAATACGAGCTTTAAGCATTTGTTGTTTTTGATCTGCCGTTAATTTCGGATGTTCCCAAAAGCGGCCCCATAGAGGTTTTTCACCCAGTAGACCTTCTTTATCCCATGAATGACGAACAAAGCCTTTAGGCGGTTGCCAATTTTCACTCTGATTATGAACCTCGGCTGCGACACTGCCTAGTTTTCGGTAGCGCATTAGTAGCTCAGGCAATACGCCATTTTCTACTTGGCCTAATTTATCAAAGGGTGCGCCATCGATAAACTCTAGCAACGAGCATTGCCGAGGATCCGGTATTCGGGGGTGTCTAGCGGTAACGAAGGCTCGGCCATCAGATGTCTTAATAACATTTGGGCAGCGTACACCACTTTCGTTGAGGGCTTCCATCCATGCAATTTCAGACTCTAATGCTTCGTTAGTATGATAATCCGGACGGTGTATTCGAATAACATATTGGGTACCCGTGACCTTATCAATCACTTTGAACACTGAGTTTTCACGATGTTTTATCAGATTAAGTTCAACATCTAGCAAGTTCCAGCTCTTTAATGCTTTCATCGCCAATGCCTTAATCGCTTTAACCTGTGGATCATCTTCTGAAATCGTATCGCCAGTCATCAAGTCGTTGATCGAATTAACTATCCAAATACACGCATTCTCGAAACGTACTAGCAACTCATCACAGTAGGCCTTATCAACCAATATCCCCGGCTTAAACTGGATAACCGATTCATCAAACCCAGCCGCTATTGCCCAGATCCCGTTTTCGTAGAGCGCCTTCATCATTCCTAGACCATACATTTTGTCTTGGAATTTAAGCCCAAAAACCAAACCTTGTTGTCGTATTTCTTCAAAGAAGGGAAACCGTGGCTTAAGCTTTTCTAAACCAGCACGGATATACTCACCTTGTGTTCGAGCATTCTGTAACGATTGTTCGGAGATTGATATTTCAAGCGCCTTTAGGCCCACCCGACAGCCAATGTCAGAACCACCAAATGTAGAAACATGCCCCCAGCCATTATCGTTTAACCAATCACCCGGTTCTTTTTTCATAACCAGTGCAGAGATCGGATACATTCCGCCCGATAACCCTTTACCAATAACCATCATATCTGGCTCAATACCCCAACAATCACATGCCCAACGGTAGCCTGTACGACCCAAGCCAGTCTGAACTTCATCAGCCAGAAATAAGGTTCCGTACTTCTCACATAATTTTTTGACGCCTATTAGATAACCTTCTTCTGGCATAACGAACCCTGCTGTTGCCGGAATCATTTCCATCAGAACCAGCGCAATGTCACGACGCTGAAGCGCTTTCTCCATCGAGCCAAGATTGTTGTAAGGAACTTTTATAAATTCATCTGGGGAATCTGAATTAAAGTACCTCGCATTTTCATCATCTCCAACGGCACCAGAAGTGCCTGACCGGCCATGATAGGCGCAATCTAGCGCAACGACTTTACGTCTTCCTGTCGCGACTCTTGCAGATCTCACTGCAACATCATTTGCTTCACTCCCACTGGCAGCAAAGACAACATACGCCATATCACCTGGGGTATTTTCTATGAGTGCTTTTGCCAAGTTCGCTTTATGCTCTGAAGGAAAGTGATGATTACCAATATCTAGTTCCTCAATACTTGATTTAAGCTCGTTCACAATATCAGGGTTTCTGTGACCAAGATTGAAAGTGCCGCCATTAATATGTAAGTCATACAAATCTTTTCCGTCTATATCCCACCAGATATATCCCTCTCTCCTATCAGGTACGAAATCAATTCCTCCACCGAGCAGTTTCTCTACTCTTCCTGGGTAAAGGTGCTCGTGTATTGTCGTTAGAATTTGATTTTTGTGCTTTGAGCCAGACTTACTATTTACGTATCTTTCAAGTGCGCTATTCATTCAGAGACCTATAATTTATTAACTGAGTTAAAACATTTCACAGGCTCTCAATGCATTGAGAATGGTAATGAATGAGACCGCCAAATTAAAACTAATTAGCGATCGAGCAGTACCTGTGATTTACGTACTAGTTTACTTACGGGGGCAATAATTAATTGACATCACAAGACATATAATTGACTCTAAAAGACTAAATGTAAGTTATTATTTTTAGTGAGTTGGAGACAGTGTTGAGCGAATTTGGAATGCTAGTTGATTGGTTATATCCCGTCCTAGAGAAAAGAGGTCTTAGTCGGAACCACTTAGCACAACACCTACACTCAGACGTAGACAGTTTGCCTGCCTTCCTACCGATAGAGAAATATTTAAGCCTCCTTGAGTGGTGCGCACAAACAACTAAAGACCCCCATCTTTGGCTGAAAATAGGCTTTGAATTAAACCCTAGTGACATCGGACTTGTAGGGTATTTATATCAGAACTCAGCGACAATTGGTGACTTGCTCCATGCCGTTGAACGATATCAAGTCACCTACATGATGGGGATGCACTGGGAATTCAGTCATCATGGCGCGCTATGCGAAGGTCGCTATTCTATCAGCCATGAATATAACGTAGGGGTTAGGCACGACATTGAGTTTTCGATTAGCTCTGCACTCGGCATATTTTCGAAAGAGGCAGAAAGTAATAAGTACCTAAAGAAAATTTGTGTCCCCTATCCTGAAGATGACTTTGCAAAATTATATGCTGATTTTCTTGGTATCAGCGTTCACTTTGACCAACCTTACGCAAGCATCGTATTAGATTCAGATATCCTAAGCTTACCTATTGGCAATAGTGATCCAAGATTACTTCAGCTTCTTCAACTACAAATTGATGAAACCTTACATGAGATTGAGGGTAAAAATGAATTTATTGATCAAGTACGCTTATTGATAACGACTACCATGGGAGATGAAACTTATGACCTTAATCAACTCTGCAGGCAGCTCAACATTAGCTCCCGAACTCTGCACCGTAGATTGAAAAAGTACAATTTCACTTACCTTTCCTTAAAAGAGGAGGTCATGGTTAATCTAGCAAGGGGTGCTCTCACCAAGACGGATGCAAGCATCACGGAAATAGGACTTAATTTAGGATTCTCTGAAGTGAGTTCATTTATCCGATCATTCAAACGCCTTTGCGGAGTTAGCCCTCTTCAATACCGAAATAAGCCAATTTCCGTTTAGGAAGATTCCTTCGAACAAATCAATGGCTGATCATTTCCTATCTTTCTAAGGTTGCAACCAAAACTGTTGCTCTAGCAAGATATACTTCTGATACGCCCTAATGACTACTCAACTAAAACCTCACTAATTTCACCAATGTTATCGATAAATTAGTCGTGTTAATAATTCCGAGACTTGACAACTTTTGCAACATAAACATTGATCATATTAAGATGACATTTATACCTTACATCAAAAAGTAAAAACAAATCATATTTCAAGGGTAAATTATGTCCAACACAAGAAAGCTACAGGTGAATGAACACGCTTTAGTAGGCGACATACTGAAACAAGCTTTCTTCGACGACCCCGTACATAACTGGGCTTTTGGAAGCAAAGAAATAACTGAACGACTTTTTTCCACCATGGCAAAACACCTATACCTTACGAAAGGATTTGGCTATACAACAGACGACCAGAACGGAACATGCTTATGGTTGACTCCGGATTCAGATAGAAATGTGCCTATTTACAAAGAAATTGGCTTAGCTTCTACAATCATTAAATTTGGGGGTTTAAAAGCTTTGTATCGCGGGCTCACCCTTGATTACACCATGAAGAAGCATCGACCCTCAATACCGCACTACTACTTATTTGCATTAGGAACAAAACCCGATGCACAAGGCAAAGGAATCGGTGGAAAATTGATGCGTGAAGCGTTACGACATGTCGATGAGGCAAAGATGCCGGCCTACTTAGAAAGCAGTAAAGAAGAAAATGTGCCTATTTACCGGCACTATGGTTTTGAAGTTATTGACTGTATTCAGCCAACAAAAAGCAGCCCAAAAATGTGGTTAATGTGGCGAGACGCTAAATAAAATAGCATTGCAGACAGGAGAAAAGCACACGATAGAAATAGAATAGAAGCCGTGTAAAAGACAACCTCAACACAACTAATGATCTATACTCACGTGCTTCGCCAAGGAACTAAACAAGTAAAAAGCCCTTTAGTTAGCCTTTGATCCGCCTCCAAAGGACGCTTACTATCAGCGTTCTTTGTGCTTAAAACCAGTGGTATTTTAGTTCGCCTGAAAGGAAGGTTTTAACTCCGTTGCTAGCGCTTTGAGTCATTGGCCAGATTTTCCTTACGCTGATAATGAATAACCAAGGCTCGTGAGCAAATTCGTCCCTTTTTCTGAAACAACCTTCTACACGGTAAAATTGCTCTCCCCCTCATAGGATCATTGGTCTAACCTAGTTTGAAATGCATGACTCGAAAACCTTTTCTCATCTTCTTCAAGGTTAAGAGTCTTGGAAATTTGATTGAACCATATTGTATCGCGCTTTCAAGAATTGATACTTCGTCACGAAGAATGTAGCCGTAGTCAGTAAAGATTGACTCGGGCTTGTCAGTTTGACACTTGATCACAGCACCCGATTCATCAAACAGTTTTTTTGAGCTTTTACCGAAATTATTTATAAAGGAATGAGTCATCAAGTCACAAAGTAAAGTGTGCTTACCCTTAGCCTTTTTGATTGCTGCTAAAAGTGAATTGATCTCGTCAACTTCCAAATACATAAACACACCTTCAACAATATATAAATATTCCTGAGAGGAGGATTGCTCGTGCAAGATATCTGCGAGGCTGTCTTCAGAGAAGTTAATTGAAATACGTTTTAACGGGTTGGGGCAATCTTCGATAGGTAGGTACCTATTCTTATGATTTATGACAGCAACTTCATCTATTTCCAACCAATCGCCTCCGGCTATCCGGTATGCACGACTATCAAAACCTGCACCAATAAGAATGATTTTTAGTTTTGGGTTTTCTTTTATATATGCTGCAACTTTATTATCAATTATTTTTGGTCTGGCAAAATTCAAGCCCCGCGCAAAATAGCCTGGCTGGTATTTGTTGAAGGCTTTTCGTCCTTCTTCTGTCATAAAATTCTTGGCATACACATCATTACAGATAGGGTGTTGTGATGCTGCGTCTAGCTCTCTAATGCCACAACAAAAAAATGCGGTATCAGATACCGGAGACATTGGTTGATTAGTATTCATTATTGTTATTCCTTTCGAGTAATCCTTTTATAAATCATATTCTGAACGCTGGGAAAGAATAAATCTATAAAAGTAAGCAAAGGGAAGTTTGGTTATAGAATGTATTTTTGATAAATGGCTAAAATAGGCATGAATCAGACTGCCAAAAGAGTTTTACTTTTTACTCATACTTTGTGGTTTACTAACATTCAAAAATGTATTGCTTTAACTCCAGCCTGTGTGAAAACTGTGGATTATTTCTTGCTATAACCAATTCATTTTTATGTCCAAATAGTCTTGCAAAACTAACGAAAGAAGCAATGTATTTGATATAATTTTCAACAGCTTAATAATAAAAGAGTGAGCTGTTATGTCCCATCATGTTAAAGGTAGAAGCCGATCTCAGGCGACATTTTTTCCTGAAGTGCTAGATGATTTCGTTAATACAGAAAATCCTGTCCGAGTGATTGATGTTTTTGTTGATGAACTCGACTTGATAGAATTAGGTTTTAAAGGTGTAGTACCAAAAGAGACTGGCCGCCCCAACTATCATCCTGCCATGTTGCTTAAGTTGTATCTTTACGGCTACCTGAATCGTATTCAATCATCGCGCCGATTAGAGCGGGAAGCTAATCGAAAT
>Ga0105348_1000126_pt1 | contig 54730 bp, 45 predicted proteins | sample EN8Hudsemesocosm_2_FD_83504 | JGI IMG/M metagenome (GOLD analysis project Ga0105348, IMG submission 83504) | Methane-oxidizing microbial communities from mesocosms in the Hudson Canyon - EN8C Hudson Canyon | ecosystem: Environmental > Aquatic > Marine > Cold seeps | place: Hudson Canyon... | reverse complement strand
TGGTGGAGACGGCGGGAATTGAACCCGCGTCCGCCAGCACTCTGCCATCGGCTCTACATGCTTAGTTTCCGTTAATTAGTTTAACCTTCCACAGCCCAACGGGCAGGACGTGGTTGGCGATCTCAGTTAAGTTTAACAAAACGACCCTGAGAGTGTCTTTTTGCGATCCTATTCTAAGTGACAGTCAGTAGCGCGATACAGGCACCTTGCTAAAGACCGTTAGGGTCGTAACCCTAAAAGTGTTCGTTCACTGCTTACGCAGCTAGTTGAGCACCGTAGTTGTCATCATTTGCAACTATAAGTTATAGCGATTGGAGTACGTGTGCCACTATACACACGGCATGCACCTTTGGTTTCGTCACCGGCGTCGAAGCCAGGGCGTCCCCGAAACTCTAAGATGTTGGGTAAGTATATAGGGGCAAGTGCTTGGAATACAAGCTTACTTTACGTGATCACGGACAATGCGTTGTTTTTGTCGGTTCCAGTCTTGTTCTTTGGCAGTAGCGCGTTTGTCGTAATCTTTCTTACCGGTAGCTAAAGCCATTTCTAGTTTGATGTGATTTTCTTTCCAGTAAAGCGCCAGTGCGACACAGGTTTGTCCTGTTTGATAAAGCTTGGCATTAATTTTTGCAATTTCTTTCTTGTTTAATAATAATTTTCGGATACGCAGCGGGTCAGCGATGACATGTGTGCAAGCAGACGTTAAAGGCGTGATATGTAGATTTGATATCCAGACTTCGCCATTTTTTACGAATATATATGAATCTGTCAGCTGTACCTTTCCAGCGCGTAAGCTTTTGACTTCCCAGCCGGCGAGCACCAGCCCAGCTTCAAACTTCTCTTCAATAGCGAAGTCGTGACGCGCTTTTTTGTTTTTAGCGATGGTGCTGCTGGGCTGTTTTGGTTTTTTCTTGGCCATATTTAATGTGTACTATCTTTTTTAATTCGAATATATAAAACATTCTACACTATGTTGGTTTTGTTTCGGTGTCGAGTGTTGTATTTGTTGTTTGCAAGTCTAAGCCAGGCTTTGTTGGCTATTTAATATTTTGACTATGAGAAATATTGGCTCCAGAGTACAATGATCCGTGAGGTTTGTAATGTTATTTTTAAGAATGGTCTGAATCAAAGCAGATTATTTGTTTTTTGGAACTAATGTTGAATGAGTTTAAGTATAAATCGTAGTGCTTTGGTTATGCATTCAAGTGAGCGAATGAGTGCTTTGGTGAATGATGTGGCGTCTTACCCGCAATTTTTGCCCTGGTGTTCAAGCGCGACTATTTTAGATGAATCTAACGAGTTTATGTTGGCCAATATAGAGGTTCGAAAAGGGGCTGTTAAGCAGTCTTTTACCACGCGTAATGATTTGTCTGTAGATGGTCGAATTTTAATGAACTTGGTTGAAGGGCCTTTTAGTCATCTTAAAGGTGTTTGGAATTTTATTCATTTGCAAGAAAATGCCTGTAAGGTTGAATTAACCCTAGATTTTAAATTGAAACGAAACTTAGCTAAAGTGGCGTTCGAAGCGGTATTTAATCAAGCGGCCACTTCTATGGTTGATGCATTTTGTGAACGCGCTAATCAGGTGTATCGCTAGAGGGCTATATGGAAAACAATATAAAAATTGAAGTGGTCTATGGTACGCTCGAATTACAGAAGATTGTATCGGTTACGTTGCCTGTTGAAACGTCTGTTTTTGAGGGTGCAAAACAATCTGGTATAGAGCGCTTTTTTCCTGAAATCGATTATGATTCTGTTGATATGGGGATTTTCGGTAAGGTGGTTAGAAAACCGAAAGAGCAGGTGCTGAAAGAGGGTGATCGTATTGAGATCTATCGCCCTTTATTGATTGACCCAAAGCAGGCACGCTTGAATCGTGCTGCCAAAAAGGATTGATCTTCAGGGCTGTTGGTCTTCAGAGATTTAGTATGCTGGGTTTTCTGCTAGTAACTCGCCCTCGAAGTGAGTGTAGAGATTGTTTTCGTAATATATCTTGATGGTCTGTTGTTGTATGTCTCCGCCTGCTTTTTGGTAGGAGTACACATAGTTCTCGAGTGAAGGGTTGAATAAATTTTCAAGAACGGGTTTGCCTAGCACAAAATGAACTTGCTTTTTGGTCATGCCAGCCTTAAGCGTATCGAGCATTTCTTGGTTTATAATATTGCCCTGTTGAACGTTTATTTTAAATACGCCAGGAAAGGCGCATGCTTGAAGTAATGTTAGGGTGAGGGCTAGGGCGAACAGGTTCTTTTGCATCTAATTATGAATTCCACTATCTTTGTCAAAATTGAATAACTGTAAAGCATGATACCTGAATCATGTGAAAGCTGTGAATAGGATTACAAATAAATCATGTCAGATAATGTTGAGTTAAAAAAAGCGGGCCTTAAAGTTACTTTACCTCGTTTAAAAGTTTTAGGTTTGCTAGAGCAGGCAGACGAGCACCATATGAGTGCTGAAGATGTTTATAAAGCTTTATTGGAAAGTGGCGATGATGTTGGCTTGGCCACTGTTTATCGCGTTTTAACCCAATTTGAAGCAGCCGGTCTAGTACTTCGTCATAACTTTGAAGGCGGCCATGCAGTCTTTGAGATAGCGAAAGATGATCATCATGATCACATGGTTGATACTGAAACGGGTAAGGTGATGGAATTTTTTGATCCAATCATAGAAAAGCGTCAGCATGAAATCGCTGAAGAGCATGGCTTTGAATTGGTCGATCATAATTTGACGCTTTATGTACGAGCAAAAGAGCCAAAGTAGGCAAATTAAATTTGTCGCTTAGCTTGTTTCTAGCATTTCTTTGGCGTGTGCGAGAGTTTGGTCAGTTATCGTCACGCCGCCTAGCATTCTTGCAATTTCCTCAGTTCTCAAATCCTCATCTATTATGTCAATCGAAGATTTCACTTTGCCATCAATCGTGCGTTTACTGATGAAGTAGTGATGATCTCCCTGAGAGGCAACTTGCGGTAAGTGAGTCACGCAAATGATTTGTCCGCTTTTTCCTAAGGATTTTAATAAACGCCCAACGATCTGGGCTGTACCGCCGCCAATGCCGACATCAACTTCATCAAATACCAGCGTGGGAATGGTTGAGTTTTGGGCGATGATAACTTGAACGGCTAGGCTGATACGCGAAAGCTCGCCCCCTGAAGCAACTTTGTTAATCGCTTTTGGTGGTTGTCCCGGGTTGGTACTAATAAGAAACTCAACGCTATCTATGCCGTGTTGATTTACTTTGCTTTTTTCTAAGGCGTTGAGATTTACACAGAATTTTACCGATTTCATATCCATTAAGGCGAGCTGTTCTAAAATATTCTTTTCAAGTTTCGTTGCGTGTTTTTGTCTGAGTTTGCGTTGTTTTTCTGCGACTTCAAAATATGAGTTTTCTAACTGGGTAACCTCTGCTTGAAGTTGGTCGAGGTTTTGGCTGCCATTGGTGTGTTGTTTTAACTCGCCGCTTAGTTTGTCGTGAATGCTAAGTAGCTCTTCTGGTTCGCAGCGGTGTTTTCTGGCGAGTTGATAAACTGCACTCAGTCGGTCATCAATTTGCTGAAGTCGTTCAGGGTTGAGATCAAATGAGTCGACAAAGTGTTTTAGGTTGTTGCTCGCTTCATCGATCTGGATTTGAGCTTCAGATAGCATAGTGATCGCTTCAGTGATCTGCTGGTTTTCGCTCGGAAGGTTGTGTAGTGAAGACGCCGCGTTAGTGATCAATGAGCTGGCATTGGTTTCACCTTCCGAGCAAATGGTAAGTGCTTCATGCGCTCTGCTTAATAAAAGCTCGGCATTGGCGAGTTGAGATTGTTCTTTTTCTAAGGCGACTACTTCTTTTTCTTCGAGGCCTAAGGTGTCTAGCTCTTCTACCTGAAAGGTTAGCAGGTGGACTCTTGCGGTGATTTCATCCTGGTTATTTTCAAGTTTTGAAAGGTATTTGGCTTGTTTAGACCAAGCATGGAAAGCCTTGGAAACTTGCTCTGCTGGTTTTTGAGTTTGCGCAAAGTTATCAAGTATGTGGAGGTGATTGTCTTTATTCAGGAGTGATTGATGTTCATGTTGGCTATGAATGTCAATTAACAGCTCGCCAATGGCTTTGAGGTTTTGAAGCGGGCTTGGGTGGCCATTGATGTAACTGCGGGACCTGCCTTCAGCAGTAATAACTCTTCGCAATATGCACTGTAGCTCGTCTTCTAAGTCGTGATCCTTTAACCATTTGAGTGCGGCAGGGTGTTCGCTTAGTTCAAAAACAGCTGAAATTTCAGCTTTGCTTTCGCCGTGCCTCACCATTGAAGTGTCAGCCCGGTCGCCCAGTGTTAAGCCAAGGGCATCTAATATAATAGATTTACCTGCACCTGTTTCACCGCTGAGTACGGTCATGCCGTCTTTAAAAAGCACTTCGACTTGGTCAGCGATGGCAAAATTAGAAACTTTTAGTTGGCTAAGCATATTGTTATTTGAACCTGCTAGGATCTGGCGTATTTGAGATGAGAGTTTACTGTGTTTATAAACAGTTAGTAAAGCGCTTTGATAGCTTTAGTAAGGAGGGTTAATAGGTATTGGTGTTATGTGTATCAAATATTGGATGTGAAGAATTGTAGAAAAGTGCTTGAAACTTTTTTGACCAACCCCATATAAGCAGCAATCTAATTTTTTACTTCTTATATGAAATTGAAAAATTATACCTAATTGTAAAGTAAAAGGCTTATAGGCCACGGGCTCTATAATCTATCGTAATATAATATTTGGAGGCTCTGGTGAGCATAGAAGATGAAAAGTTGGCAGGTGATGAACAAGGGCCTGTAGTTGAAAGTGGTGCTGGTGAAAATGGTGCCGATGATAATGGCACTGAGAATACTGTTGACCAAGATGTAGATGCGGCTAATGAGGCTGCTGAAGATACCTCAAACGAGAAAAATTGGCAGAAAGAAGCTGAAGCTTTAGCGACTCAAATTGCTGATTTACAAGATCAGGCTGTACGCGCAAAAGCGGAAACGCAAAATGTACGTCGTCGTGCTGAGCTAGATGTTGAGAAAGCGCATAAGTTTGCCTTGGAAAAATTTGCAAAAGAGCTTCTACCTATTATTGACGGTCTGGAAAAAGCCGTTGAAGCAGAAGTGGCTTCTGGGAATGAAATGACAACCTTGAGGGAAGGCATAGAAATGACCCTTTCTATGTTTGTATCAAGTGTGACTAAATTTAACTTAGAACAAGTTGATCCTATTGGTAAGCCTTTTGACCCAACCTTGCATGAGGCTATGTCAATGGTCGATGCGCCTGGGGCTGAGCCAAATACAGTCATCGCGGCAATGCAAAAAGGTTACACCTTAAATGGCCGTTTAGTTAGACCTGCCATGGTAATGGTTGCAAAAGGTCCTGCAAAAGTAGACGAGCAGGCTTGAATTTAAAAAATTAGGCCAAATATAAGCAGTAACAAAATATTATGCCGGTTTAGCAATATTGCATACCGGCAAGAAATTAGAAGTTTTGATTAGACATGTGGAGTGAATCAATGAGCAAAATTATCGGTATTGACTTAGGTACAACAAATTCATGTATTGCGCTATTAGATGGCGACAAGACAAAAGTAATTGAGAATGCTGAGGGCGATCGTACCACGCCTTCGATTGTTGCATTTACCGATGACAACGAAATTTTGGTTGGTCAGCCTGCTAAGCGTCAGGCAGTGACAAATCCGACTAATACTTTATTTGCTATCAAGCGTTTGATCGGTCGTCGTTTTGAAGATGATGTGGTCCAGAAAGATATCGCGATGGTGCCATATACTATCGCTAAAGCAGATAACGGTGATGCTTGGGTTGAAGTAAAAGGCGAGAAGAAAGCGCCACCTCAAATTTCTGCTGAAATTTTGAAGAAGATGAAGAAGACAGCTGAAGACTTCTTAGGTGAAACGGTTTCTGAAGCAGTTATTACTGTACCGGCTTACTTTAATGATTCTCAGCGTCAAGCAACAAAAGATGCGGGTAAAATTGCAGGCTTAGAAGTTAAGCGTATTATCAATGAGCCAACAGCTGCAGCGTTAGCATTTGGTCTTGATAAGAGCAAAGGTGATTCAACTATCGCTGTTTATGACTTAGGTGGCGGTACTTTTGATATCTCAATTATAGAAATTGCCGATGTAGATGGCGAAAAGCAGTTTGAAGTACTTGCGACCAACGGTGATACTTTCCTTGGTGGTGAAGATTTCGATATGGCGCTTATCGACTTCCTTGCAGAGCAGTTCAAGAAAGATTCAGGTATGGACCTTAAAGGTGACCCGTTAGCGATGCAGCGTTTAAAAGAAGCTGCTGAAAAAGCCAAAGTAGAGCTATCTACCACACAACAGACTGATGTGAACTTGCCTTATATCACTGCTGATGCGAGTGGCCCTAAGCACTTAAATGTTAAAATGACGCGTGCGAAACTTGAGTCATTAGTAGAGGGTTTAGTCGAAAGAACGCTTGCGCCTTTGAAAGTCGCTTTGAATGACGCGGGTTTAAATGCTTCTGAGATTGACGATGTTATCTTGGTGGGTGGTCAGTCTCGTATGCCTATGGTTCAACAGAAGGTTCAGGAATTCTTCGGTAAAGAACCTCGTAAAGATGTTAACCCTGATGAAGCGGTTGCCGTTGGTGCAGCGATTCAGGCATCAGTATTGGCCGGTGATGTAACAGATGTATTGCTTCTTGATGTTACGCCGCTTACGCTGGGTATCGAAACAATGGGCGGAGTTGCAACAGCGCTTATAGAGAAGAACACTACGATCCCAAGTAAGAAATCTCAGGTATTCTCAACCGCTGAAGATAACCAGTCTGCAGTAACAATTCATGTTGTTCAGGGTGAGCGTAAACAGGCGACACAGAATAAGTCTCTGGGTCGTTTCGATCTAGCAGATATTCCAGCAGGTCCGCGTGGTATGCCTCAAATTGAAGTAACATTCGATATTGATGCGAACGGTATCTTACATGTTGCCGCGAAAGATAAAGCAACAGGTAAAGAGCAATCTATCATAATCAAGGCTTCTTCAGGTTTGTCTGATGAAGAAGTTGAGAAAATGGTCAATGATGCTGAAGCGAATGCAGAAGCTGATCGCTTGTTTGAAGAATTGATCACCGCGCGTAACCAGGGTGATGCTATCGTTCATGCAACGAAGAAAACGCTTGAAGAAGCTGGTGACAAAGCGACTGAAGAAGAGAAAACTGCAATCGAAGCCGCTATTTCTGAATTAGAAGAAGCTTTGAAAGGTGATGATAAAGAAGAAATCGAAGCTAAGACTAAAGCTTTGACAGAAGCGTCATCTGGTCTAGCTCAGAAGATGTATGCTGAGCAAGCCGCTGCAGGTGCTGAAGGTGCTGCACAAGCGGATACAGCTGAAGAAACAGCCGCGGCTGATGACAACGTTGTAGATGCTGAATTTGAAGAAGTTCAGGATGACAAGAAGTAAGTATTATTAGATAAGTTCGCGTTAATTCGTGACCTACATTTACGCGGAAGCCTTGTCTTCCGCGTTTGTGTATCAGCCGCTTACCCGCGGTATTTTAAACAGTTTATACGGTTAGATTGGTGTTATGGCAAAACGAGATTATTACGAAATTTTGAGCGTTGATCGCTCTGCGGACGCGAAAGAGGTCAAAAAGGCATATCGACGTTTGGCGATGAAGTATCATCCAGACCGTAATCCTGATGATGAATCTGCGGAAGAAAAGTTTAAAGAAGCCACTGAAGCTTATGAGATTTTGTCTGATGAGCAAAAGCGAGCTGCTTATGATCAGTATGGTCATGCCGGGGTAGATCAAAATGGCGGCGGCGGTGGCGGCTTTCATGGTGGTAGTGGCAACTTTAGTGATATTTTTGGTGATGTTTTTGGTGATATCTTTGGCGGCGGAGGTGGCGGTGGCCGTCAACGTAGTGCCCGTGGTGCCGATTTAAGGTATACGCTAGATCTTGATCTTGAGAGTGCAGTGAAAGGTACCACCGTTAAGATACGGGTGCCTTCAAGTGTTAGCTGTAAACCTTGTGGTGGATCAGGTGCTGCAAAAGGCTCTAAGCCTGAAACTTGTGGTACTTGTCAGGGGGCGGGTCAGGTAAGAATGCAGCAGGGTTTCTTCTCTGTGCAGCAGACTTGTCCTACTTGTCGCGGTCAAGGCTCGACGATTAAAAATCCTTGTCAGTCATGTCATGGTGCAGGTGCCGTTGAAGAGCAAAAAACCTTGTCTGTTAAAGTGCCGGCTGGCGTAGATACCGGTGATCGTATTCGTTTGGCGGGTGAGGGTGAGGCAGGAACGCATGGCGCACCATCGGGTGATTTATATGTTCAAGTATCGGTAAAAGAGCATCCGATTTTTGTGCGTGATGGCAAAAACTTGTATTGCGATGTACCCATTACCTTGGTTGATGCGGCCCTAGGTGGTGAGCTAGAAGTACCTACCTTGGATGGTCGAGTTAAGCTTAAAATACCTTCAGAGACTCAAACAGGTAAAATGTTTCGTTTAAGAGGAAAAGGGGTTGCGCCAGTAAGAGGTGGTGGTGCGGGTGATTTGATGTGTCGTGTGATTGTTGAAACGCCTGTTAATCTATCTAAAAAGCAAAAAGATCTGCTGCAGGAATTTCAGGCTACTTTAGAGCAAAGTGGTGATAAGAAGCATGCTCCGAAAAAGCACACCTGGTTTGAAGGTGTTAAAAACTTTTTTGATGATATGAAACTGTAGTTTAAAACACTCTAAATCGTATGGTTTAAACGTAAGATCTAAGTCATATGGTCTAAATTGTATGGTCTAAACTGTACAGGGTGTGTTCTACGCACCCAATAAACGTTAATGAAAGGGGAAAGTTGTGACGCGAATTGCTGTGACTGGTGCTGCTGGTCGAATGGGTAAAATATTGATAGAGGCGGTAATGGCTTCATCAGATGCAGAATTGACCGCTGCTATTGTATTGCCTGAAAGCTCTTTAGTTGGGACTGATGCCGGTGAATTATCGGGTTTGGGTGTTAACGGTGTTGAAGTGTGTGGCAGTTTGTCGGATGTCATTAATGATTTTGATGTATTGATCGACTTTTCTTCTCCGGATGCCACTTTAGCGAACGCTAAATTATGCGCTCAATATGGCAAAGGTTTAGTGATCGGCACAACCGGTTTTTCGGCAGATGAAGAGTTGGGTTTATTGAGCTATCAGACGGATGCGGCTATGTGTAAAGCGGCCAACTTTAGTACCGGTGTCAATGTTTGCCTGAATTTGCTTCAAAAGGCTGCCGAAATTTTAGGTGATGACTATGATGTTGAGGTTTACGAAGCACATCATCGACATAAAGTTGATGCGCCTTCAGGGACTGCGCTTGCAATGGGGCAGTCGGTAGCAGACGGCCTTAAGCGGGACCTTCGTTCTGTGGCGGTTTATGGGCGTGAAGGCCAAACGGGTGCGCGAAATAAAGAAACCATCGGTTTTGCGACAGTAAGAGGGGGTGATGTTGTCGGTGACCATACGGTGATGTTTTTAGGTGAAGGTGAGCGTGTTGAGATAACACATAAGGCTTCGAGTCGTATGTCATTTGCGCGTGGCGCGGTGAGAGCTGCTGTCTGGTTGTCTACAAAAACCTCAGGTTTGTATGATATGCGGGATGTGCTAGATCTGAAATAGCGTTAAAAAATATATAGCTTAAGGCGCTAGATAGTTCTAAAGCACAGGATAGTGCCAAAAAACGCTATATTGATTTAAAACCGACTAAAAAATAAGGCATGCAGATTTTTGTATGCCTTTTTGTTATCTGCTTATTATAAAGTTTATGTTGGTTGTTATAGTATGCTTGTTCTAATGTGTTTTTCTGGAAGAGATTTAGTTGTGTTATGAATAAAAATAAAGAAATAAAGCTGAAGCAAAGCTTAATGAAGTTGGCGCAACAGAATAAATATGGAGAAGCTAAGAAAGTTGCTGTAAAGCTTTTAAAAGAATTGCCAAAAGACGTCGAGGTATTGTTTGTACTTGCTCAGTTGCAAGAGCGTCTGGGTGAGTTTGAAGCTGCGGTTAGGACTTATTATAAAGTGTGTGATGGGCCGTCGCCGCGTTATGTGGCGGCTGTTGAGCGGTCAGTCATGTTATGTTTAGAGCATAAAATGTATTCATTGGGTCTTGCGCCTGCCCGAGCATTGATACAAATAAAGCCAAATTCATCTGGCGCTTACTTTAATTTGGGTTATTTCTGGTTTGAATTAAAACAGTATATGGCAGCTGAGCCATATATGGTAAAAGCCAGCGAGTTGGACCCTGATAATGCGGTCATACGAGCTTCTTGTGGGCAGATATATACCTTTATTGCTCAGCCTGAAAAGGCGATTTCTTATTTAGAGAAAAATCAAAATTTAAAAATTGATGATATGCCGCAGCATGGCTCTTATGCGATGACGCATAATTATATTTATGACATTTCAGAAGAGGCGGTATATAAGGCGCACCGCTCCTATGCAAAAAAAGTGGAGCAAAAATACCCGCAGCTTACGTCGCTCCCGGCAATGCCTTCTTCTCGACCTGAGCGCCTGAAAATTGGCTATTGTTCTGCAGATTTCAAGTTTCATTCTGTCGCATCATTTTTTAAAGCGATGATCGAGGACTACTCAAAAGATAAGTTTGAGATTTTTTGTTATTCAGATGTCGATAAAGCGGATGAAATGACTGCTTATATCAAGGGTTTGAGTGATCATTGGTGTGATGCTGAGGGGATGTCGGATGAACAGCTCTTTCAGCGTGTTAGAGATGATCAGATAGATGTATTGGTGGATTTGATGGGATACACCGGCACAAATCGATTGGGCGTTTATGCTCAAAGAGCGGCCCCTGTTCAAGTGACCTATCTGGGTTATCCAAATACAACCGGTTTGGCTGAGATGGATTACCGGATTACTGATGAATGGTCTGATCCCAAAGGGCTGGTCGAAACGTTTTATACAGAATCTTTGCAGCGTTTACCGCAAGGTTTTTTGTGTTTTACGCCGTCAGATGACGCGCCGGATGTGTCGCCATTACCAGCCTTAGAAGACGGTGCTAAAGGTGTGTGTTTTGGTTCATTCAATGCTTTTCATAAGATTTCGCCCCAATTACTGAAAACGTGGGCGAAAGTTTTGTTGGCGATTCCAAATTCAACGCTATATATGAAAACAAAGCCACTGCAAGAGAAAGCGCTTTGTGACAAGGTTTGGAGTATTTTTGAGCAGGAGGGCGTGGCGCGTGAAAGGATAGAGTTAAGTGGTTGGGCACAAGCAATCTCATCTCATTTGGAGTGCTACGACAAAGTGGATATTCACTTGGATAGTTACCCATATAATGGTACTACCACGCTTTGTGAATCTTTTTGGCAGGGTGTACCTGCGATTAGCTTGGCTGGAGACACGCATCGTTCTCGTGTTGGCTTGAGTTTGCTGTCTCAGTTGGATTTAGGGTCTTATGTGGCTGAGGGTGAACAGGAATATATTGATATAGCGGTGCGTGCGGCAGGTGACTTAAAAGCGCTTGGTGAGCTAAGAAAAACTTTGCGAGAGCGGATGAGGCACAGCTCATTGATGCAGCGGTCAAGATTTATTTCGGAGCTTGAAGAGGCGTATGAAAGCATGTGGCAAGAGAAGGTCTTAGGTTAATGTGGTTTTATTAACGCTTTCCCAGGCGATAAGTATTTTAATGCGTGGACTATGACGTGGACTATATGAATAGAATCAAAAGGCATTAAAAATGTAATTTGATCTGTGTCACAGATAGACATAAACGGTCTAAATGTGTACAATGCCGCCGTTTGAGTGAAAGTCATTTGCACAGAGTGACTTTACATGAAGTTAGCGATATAGAATATCTCAAGCATATAGATACGAAGCGAGGTAGAGCATGACTCTGTCTCGCTTTTTTGCAACTTGTATGCTTGAAACTTTACTCCAAACCCGCCTAAAGACGGTTTCTTTATTTTTCTCACCTAGCCGAATATTACGAGGAACTGGCGTTGACTAAACCTGCAATTTTAGCTCTAGAAGATGGATCAATATTTAGAGGTATCTCTATTGGTTCTGATGGTCAAACCATTGGTGAGGTTGTATTTAATACAGCCATGACGGGGTATCAGGAAATTCTGACAGACCCCTCATATGCACAACAAATCGTTACTTTGACTTACCCTCATATCGGCAATACCGGTATTAATTCAGAAGATGTTGAATCAGATAAAGTCTGGTCAGCAGGTTTGGTAATTCGTGATTTACCGCTACTAGCAAGTAGCTGGCGTTCTGAGAAGTCACTGAGTGAGTACTTGGTCGAAAATGGCATTGTCGCGATCGCCGACATCGATACCCGCCGTCTTACGCGTATTCTTCGTGAAAAGGGTGCGCAGAATGGTTGCATCCTCGCGGGTGATGATATTTCTGAAGAACAAGCCTTGGCAGCTGCGAAATCTTTTCCGGGTTTGAAAGGTATGGATTTAGCGAAAGAAGTCACACGAACTGAACAAGTTAATTGGACAGAAAGCTCGTGGAGCTTGACTGACGGTTATGCGCAATCTGCCGATACAGAGTTTCATGTCGTTGCTTACGACTTTGGTGTTAAGCACAATATTTTAAGAATGCTGGCTGAGCGTGGTTGTAAATTAACCGTTGTTCCCGCACAAACACCTGCTGAAGATGTTTTGGCTTTATCACCAGATGGTATCTTTTTATCAAACGGTCCGGGTGATCCGGAGCCTTGTGATTATGCGATTACAGCGATTGAAGCCATCTTGAAGTCGGGTATTCCGGTTTTTGGTATTTGTTTAGGTCACCAGTTATTGGCCCTGGCAAGTGGCGCGAAGACCGAAAAAATGAAATTTGGTCATCACGGCGCTAACCATCCTGTTCAATGTTTGAAAAATAAAACAGTGATGATAACCAGTCAGAATCATGGTTTTGCGGTGGATGAGAGCTCTTTGCCAGACTGTCTGGAAACAACGCATAAGTCTTTGTTTGATGGTTCTTTACAGGGGATTCAAAGAACAGACGTACCGGCGTTTAGCTTTCAGGGTCACCCTGAAGCAAGCCCGGGTCCTCATGATGTGGCACCTTTATTTGATCAGTTTGTCGATATGATGAGAGTGCGCTCTGAGTCATAGTTAAATCATACGTACACTGATAGATAGGTGCGTTGATAGATAAACACGTTGTTAGATAAAAGCGTTATTAGATAGACATTGTTAGTGATCGTTTGTTGGTAAAACGCTGCGATCAGAAATTATTTTGTTCAGGCCTGAATGCGACAATAGGTGTTTAGGCTGAATACCAACTCTTAGAGAACGGAAAGATATAGATGCCAAAGCGTACCGATATAAAGAGTATTCTGATAATAGGTGCTGGACCAATCATCATTGGCCAGGCTTGCGAATTTGATTACTCAGGCGCGCAAGCGTGTAAAGCGCTTCGCGAAGAGGGTTTTAGAGTTATTTTGGTTAACTCAAACCCGGCAACCATCATGACTGATCCAGCAATGGCGGATGCAACATATATTGAACCAATTACTTGGCAGACAGTTGAGAAAATCATTGAAACTGAACGCCCTGATGTATTGTTGCCGACTATGGGTGGCCAGACAGCACTAAACTGTGCATTAGATTTAGAGCGTGAAGGTGTACTAGAAAAATATAATGTTGAAATGGTCGGTGCGAATGCAGATACCATTGATAAAGCAGAAGATCGAGAACGTTTTGACAAAGCAATGAAGGCGATTGGCCTTGAAACACCGCGTTCGGCTATCGCGCATAGTTTGGAAGAAGCCTTGCAAGTACAAGGTAGTTTGGGTTTTCCTTGTATTATCCGTCCTTCATTTACGATGGGTGGTAGTGGTGGCGGTATTGCTTATAACCGTGAAGATTTTGTTGAAATTTGTGAGCGTGGCTTGGATCTTTCGCCGACGAGTGAGTTGCTAATCGATGAGTCATTAATCGGTTGGAAAGAATATGAAATGGAAGTTGTTCGCGACAAAAATGATAATTGTATTATTATTTGTTCGATCGAGAACTTCGATGCTATGGGTGTGCATACTGGTGACTCTATTACTGTTGCGCCAGCGCAAACGCTAACGGATAAAGAATATCAGATCATGCGTAATGCTTCTCTAGCTGTATTACGCGAAATTGGTGTTGAGACGGGTGGTTCGAACGTTCAGTTTGGTATGAACCCTGAAGATGGTCGCATGGTTGTTATCGAGATGAACCCGCGTGTATCGCGCTCATCTGCCTTAGCCTCAAAAGCAACAGGTTTTCCGATTGCAAAAATAGCCGCTAAATTAGCGATAGGTTATACCCTTGATGAGCTTCAAAATGATATTACAGGCGGCGCTACGCCTGCGTCGTTTGAGCCATCGATCGATTACGTTGTTACCAAGATACCTCGTTTTACCTTTGAGAAATTTCCTCAGGCTGACCCAATTCTAACCACGCAGATGAAGTCTGTTGGTGAGGTGATGTCAATAGGTCGTACCTTCCAAGAATCACTGCAGAAAGCATTACGTGGTCTTGAAGTTGGTTCATCTGGTTTCGAGCCTAGGTTAGATCTTAAATCAGAAGATGCTAAAACAGAGTTAGTGCGTGAATTACGTAACCCAAGCTCTGAGCGTATTTGGTTTGTTGGCGATGCTTTCCGTTCTGGCATGTCTATGGATGAAATCTATAAGTTAAGCGGTATTGATCCTTGGTTCCTTGTTCAAATTGAAGATTTGATCGAAGAGGAATGTGTTGTATCAAATATGACCCGCACAGATATGACAGCTGAAGCGATGCGTCGTTTAAAGCGCAAAGGCTTTGCTGATAGACGTCTTGCTGAATTATTAGGAATGACGGAAAAAGAATTGCGTGCTCTGCGACATGGCTTTGATATTCGCCCTGTCTATAAGCGTGTTGATACTTGTGCTGCTGAATTCTCATCGAACACGGCTTACATGTATTCTACCTATGAAGAAGAGTGTGAATCTAACGTTACTGACAAAGAAAAAATTATTGTTATTGGTGGCGGACCTAACAGAATAGGTCAGGGGATTGAGTTTGATTATTGCTGTGTACATGCAGCATTCGCGATGCGTGAAGATGGCTATGAAACCATCATGATTAACTGTAACCCAGAGACTGTTTCGACAGATTATGATACCTCGGATCGTTTATATTTTGAGTCGATTACTCTAGAAGACGTATTGGAAATCGTTCAGCTTGAAAAGCCTAAAGGCGTAATTGTGCATTATGGTGGTCAAACACCACTTAAGTTAGCGCGTGGCTTGGAAGAAGCGGGTGTACCTATTATTGGTACTAGCCCTGATGCGATAGACAGAGCAGAAGATCGTGAGCGTTTTCAGCAAATGATTGAGCGTTTAGGTTTAAGGCAGCCGGAAAATGCGACGGTTAGAAGTCTTGAAGAAGCCTTAGCGAATGCCTCCGATATTGGTTATCCGCTTGTTGTCCGTCCTTCTTATGTATTAGGTGGTCGCGCAATGGAAATTGTATATAACGAAGCTGAGCTCGTTAAGTACATGAAAGAAGCGGTTAGCGTTTCAAATGATAGCCCTGTATTGTTAGATCACTTCTTGAATGCCGCCATTGAAGTCGATATAGATGCAATTTGTGACGGTAAAGAAGTTGTTATCGGTTCAATCATGCAACATATCGAACAAGCGGGGGTTCACTCGGGTGACTCTGCTTGTTCATTGCCTCCTTATACTTTGTCTCAAGATGTTCAGGAAGAGATGAAAGAAGTGGTTAAGGCGATGGCATTGGAATTAGGTGTTGTGGGTTTAATGAATGTTCAGTTGGCTTATCAAGATGAGCTAGTTTATGTCATTGAAGTCAATCCGCGTGCATCAAGAACCGTACCTTTTGTTTCAAAGGCAATCGGTGTTTCGTTGGCTAAAGTGGCAGCGCGTGTAATGGCGGGTAAAACTTTGCAAGAGATTGGCTTTACGGAAGAAGTCGTACCTAAACACTTTAGTGTTAAAGAGTCGGTTTTCCCATTCAATAAATTCCCATCAGTTGACCCTATTCTTGGCCCTGAAATGAAATCTACGGGTGAGGTAATGGGTATTGGCGATACTTTTGATGAAGCTTTTGCTAAAGGTATGTCAGCAGCTGGTACTATATTGCCTACTTCGGGGCGAGCATTCTTAAGTGTACGGGAAGTTGATAAGGAAGGTGTTGTTGATGTAGCGCGAACGCTTAAAGATTTAGGGTTCTCGTTAGTGGCTACTTCAGGTACGGCGAAGGCGCTTGAAGAAGCCGGTCTAGAGGTTGAATCTATCAATAAAGTGCAGGAAGGTCGTCCACATATAGTTGATGCTATTAAAAATGGCGATATAGACCTGATTGTAAATACGACTGAAGGTCGAAGAGCGATTGCAGATTCTGCTCAGATTCGTCAGTCAGCGTTGCAAAAGAAAATAGCTTACAGCACCACGCTAGCAGGTGGTGATGCTACCGCTAGAGCAATACGTTTTGGTGCTGATAAAAATGTACGACGTTTGCAGGATTTACATTAACCGCTGGTCGTTATAAAGAATAAAGGCGTGAAGAATATACGCATAAAGGAAAGAATATGATTCGAATACCCATGACAGTTGAAGGTGAAAAAGCACTGCGTGATGAGCTGGTACGCTTAAAGACAGTAGAGCGTCCAACAGTGATCGCAGCGATTTCAGATGCGCGAGAGCACGGCGACTTAAAAGAAAATGCCGAATATCATGCTGCGAGAGAGCAGCAGAGTTTCATTGAAGGCCGGATTCAAGAGGTGGAAAGTAAGTTATCTACGTCTCAGATTATTGACGTACTATCGTTGCCGAAAACCGGAAAAGTGATCTTTGGAACAACGGTGAATTTGATCAATGTGGATACGGAAGAAGAAGTTCGTTATCAGATCGTTGGCGAAGATGAAGCGGATATTAAAGCAGGTAAAATCTCAGTCTCTTCTCCCATTGCCAGAGCAATGATCGGCAAGGAAGAGGGCGATGTTGTTGGTGTTCATGTGCCTAGCGGTATTGTGGAGTATGAGATCGATGAAGTACTGCACGTATAGTTGAGCCGTTTAGATAATTAAATGCTTCTAAAAATACCCGCTTAATTTTAAGTGGGTATTTTTTTGTCTGCCCTTAAAAGCCCTTTCTTTAAGCGCCTCTATTTAACGCTAGCTCTTTAAAAGATGCATACTTTCTTCTGCGAAACCCATACCTACTTCAGCATAATAATTAAATGCGACATCTGCACCTAAATGCAGAAGTTCTTGTCTCTCATCTTCATAGCGGGCTATTACCGCAATTCGACCTGTGTATTTACTGAGTTTAAGTTGATAAATGATGTTTTTCATTTCATTAACTGATGGGATCGCCAGCATAATTAATTTAGTGCTTTCTAGGTGGACCTGTTCCCAAAACTCGATATCATCGGCGTCTCCACAGACTACATTTAGCTTGTCCTCTTGAAATATCTCAGCCCGTTGTTGGTCAACTTCGATGCCGAGTATTTTGGAATTATAACTTTTTACCAGTTCGTGGTAGGCGCCTGTGCCCACTCTGCCCATGCCTACTATCAGAACCTCTATATCTGTACTTTGCAAGGCAGGAGGGTGTGGTTTACGTTGTGGGCGTTGGAATTGAATGATCTGATCTTTCTTTCTACCGTAAATAGTGTGCGCATATTTATATAGCAAAGTACTGCAGATAAAAGACAGCGATATAGACAGGGCTATAATGACTAACCACTCATTGCTTAGCCAATTTTGATCAACGCTTAAGCTTGCTACGATGAGTCCAAACTCACTGTAATTTGTTAGTAGTAGTGCCGATAAAAAGCTGGTCCGTGCGCGGATAGAAAAGCCGACGAAGATAAAGAAAAACATTAAAAGCTTGAGTGGCAGTACCAAGGCAAAAGCGAGTGCAATAAACCACATGTCTAATGTTGGTAGTGCGGTAAAACCAATCGAAAGAAAGAAACCGATCAGGAATAAGTCTTTAAAGCTGATGAGTGACTTATAAAGCTCATTAGTTTTGGGTAAGCCAGCAATCATCATTCCTACAATTAAGGCGCCAAGATCACCTTTCAAACCGACCAGCTCGAATAATTCGGCTGACCCTAAAGCAAGCATGAACCCGAGTAGGGGAATCAGTTCGCCATGGCCACTGGCATCGAATATCTTTCTGATCAAGGGGCGTAAGAAGAACAAACCAAGTAGTAAGATTGCCCATAAGCTGGGTACTTTTCCTGTGGCGACAAACAGGAATAGGACGGCGGCAATATCCTGAATGATCAATACGCCAATGGCTAGATCACTATGTTTGGTTTTTAATTCCGAGTTATCTTCAAGTACCTTGATCGCACAAACGGTACTGCTAAAGCTAAGTGCGAAGCCAATGAGGGCGGCTTGAGTCAAGGTTATATCAAAGTAGTAAATACTTGTGATCACGCTGCAAAGCGTGAGCAGCGGTAAGGTAAATATGATCCAAAGTGACATGTGGGAGAGTGTCCCTCCCCAAATATCAAGTCGCATTAGTTGGCGAAAATTCACTTTCAGACCAATGGTGAATAGCATCAAGGTGATGCCTAAATCCGCAAGCGTCTCAAGCGAGGATTCAGGTTCTATGCCGACGGCATGCAGTATGAAACCGGCAGATAAATAGCCGATCAAAGGCGGTAGGCCAATTTGCTTTACAATGAAGCCAAAGGTAAAGGCCACCAATATCCAGATGATATTCATATTAATCTCGATAGGTTCAGTTAATAAATAGGGCGAATGCTGACTTAGTTCTTCTTGCTAATACTTTTGTCTAAGAAGATAACTGGAATGATGCCAACCAAAACGATGATCAGGGCTGATAAGGCGCTCTGTTCAAGTAATTCGTCTGAAGCAAATTGATATACCTGTGTTGCCAGTGTTTCAAAGTTAAATGGGCGTAAAATTAGGGTGGCGGGCAATTCTTTCAGGCAATCTACAAAAACAACAAGCATGCCGGTCAGTGCGCCGCGTTTTATAATAGGCAGGTGAATCTTGATTAAGGTCTGATAGTGGTTTTGACCGAGTGATCGAGATGCCATGTCCATATTAGGTGTCACTTTACTTAGGCTTGATTCAACCGAGCCTGAAGATACCGCTAAAAAGCGGACTGAATAAGAGAATATAATCGCAAAAGCAGTGCCGCTTAGAATGAGTCCGCTTGAGAAATTAAAGTACTCTCTCATTGCGCCGTCTACAAGATTATCAAATGCTGCGAACGGTATGATGATACCAATAGCCAGTACAGCGCCAGGAATGGCATAACCTAAACTGGAAAAGTTTACAAAAAATTGGGTGAGCTTATTATGATTCATGCGTTTGCTGTAAGCCAGAACAATACCCAATACGAGGGTTATTAAAGCAGCTGTTGAGGCAAGGGCAAAGCTATTAAAGGCATAGGTGATGAAATTGGAGTGCCAGGATACCTCGAAGTATTTGACCGCATAAATAACGAGTAAGGTAAAAGGTGCAATAAAACCTAATAGTACCGGTAAAAATGCGAATGCTGAGGCAATATAGCCGTGAACACCCTGCAAGGTTGTGGTCGGTATAGGTTCGCCTTGATTTCGAGGATGAAATTGCTTTTGTTTTCTACGAGAGTAACGCTCCAGAGAAATCAGGATCACCACGACAAATACCATCAGTAGCGCGATTTGTGCTGCACCACCTAGATTGCCCATATTGAGCCATGTATCGTATAAACCCGCCGTTAAAGTACGCACAGCAAAGTAATCCACCGTGCCAAAATCATTTAATGTTTCCATTAATACTAAAGATAACCCTACCGCGATCGCCGGACGCGCAATAGGTAAGGATACCCGCCAGAAAAATTGTAGCGGGGTCGCCCCTAGGCTACGTGAAATTCGATAGAGCGAAATGGACTGTTCGAGAAATGTGGCCCTGGCTAGCATGTAAACGTAAGGGTAAAGAACCAGCGACATCATGACAATTGCGCCCCCCATACTTCTTATTTCGGGAAACCAATAGTCTTTGGCATTTTGCCAGCCGAATAGGGCTCTCAAGCTAGTTTGAATGGGGCCTGCGTATTCTAAAAAGTCAGTGTATACATAGGCGATTACATAAGCAGGAACAGCGAAGGGGAGCAATAAAGCCCAGCTTAACCATTTTTTTCCAGGAAAGTCATACATTGATATTAACCACGCAGCACCCGTTCCTACAAATAATGTTAGCAAGCCAACGCCTAACATTAATGTGACTGTGTTTTTTAAGTAGGAAGGAAGGACGGTATTAATAAGGTGGGGCCAAGCATTTTCTTCTGGAAATAAGGCCAAATAAACGACAGCAATAATAGGCAAGCTAATGAGCAGGGCGATAATAAAGGAAGATAAAAACCAAGGTCGCTCTTGAGCTTGTAGCTTTAGTTTAAATGGCATATTTTGTTGTCAGCCTTGCTTGTTTTCAAAGTGCTTGTTTTCAAGTGTATGTTTTAACTGTATTTGTTTTAAAAGCGGCAGATGCCGCTTTATAAGTTAAATGATAGTATAACTATTTGATATTATTCATCAAATGCTATCTCGTCAACAAGCTGTGCTGCACGTTTTCTGAGTTTGGCAATATCATTTAAAGGTAGTGTATCTGACTTAAAGCTACCCCATGATTGAACTAGGCCTGATGGCTCAACAGCAGGGTTAACAGGGTATTCATAGTTTTGTTCAGCATACATTTTCTGTGCTAGTTCTTTAGTCAGAAATTCCATTAGTTTAATGGCGTGCTCTTTGTTAGGTGCATGCTTGGTTAGTGCCATGCCACTGATATTCACATGTGTTCCTCTATTGTTTTGATTTGGGAAGGTGATATGTACCGAGTTTGCCCAAGCAGCTTGATCAGGGTTATTGATCATTTTTCCGTAGTAATAGTTATTGCCTAAAGATAGGTCACAAACGCCTTCATTGATGGCCTTAACTTGTGCGCGATCGTTGCCCTGGGGCTTGCGAGCCAAGTTAGACTTAAGGCCTTTTAACCATTCAGTCGCTTTAGCTTCACCATGATGCGCAATCATTGATGCGATAAGTGCTAAGTTGTACGGGTGCTTACCACTACGTGTACAAATGCGTCCTTTCCAAACTGGCTTGGTAAGGTCTTCATAGCTTTGTATATCTGCAAGATTTGCGCGTTCTTTCGAGGCGTAAATGGAACGAGTGCGAGTAGTTAAACCAAACCAGTTACCTTCCGGGTCGCGATATTGGGCAGGAATATTTGCGTTAAGCTCATCAGATTGAACGCTTTGAACCAAATCCTTATTCACAACCTCTATTAGGCGACCAATATCAACGGTGAAAATCAGGTCTGCTTTAGAGTTTCTTCCTTCACGGCTTAAACGTTCAGATAAGCCCTTTTTAGCAAATACAACATTAACTTTAATGCCGGATTCTTTAGTAAAAACATCAAAAATAGGTTGCACTAAAAATGGTTGCCGGTAGGAATAAACGTTTACTTCGTTTGCATAGGTGCTGGTTGTGAATAGCGTGGTGATAAGAAGTATAACGCTAAAGAGAATGGAGTAATGTGTGTTCATTGTGTTCCTTTAGGGCGGGTAATAGTAAATGATAAACTTAATAGGAATCATTCTTAGTTAAAGTGTGTGCTTAGTCAAGTGATTTATGCTGTGTTCTTGATGGTCATCAAGTCATTCAGACGTTAGAATGTAAAAATTTTTATAAAGAGACTATTCAATGTCATTTTTCAAAGTACTGATACCAGTGCTTGTTTCTATCCTTTTGTCTGGGTGCGCAACCACAGATTATGTCACCCATTATGGGATCTTTACCGCAGAAAATTCAGCGGGAGAGCTTAGACAATTTAGGATTTATTGGCAGACCTTACGTTATGAAGGTTGGACAGAAAACCAGTTTAGAGCTTTGCCTGTCGTATTGGAAACCCAGTGTAGTCAGCGTGATATTTATTTGTACGACGAGTCATTTGGTTCGAGTCGACGATGCACAAAAGGTGATACTTCAGGTATTCATTACTGTGGGCGTTCTGCTATTGATATGGATCGGCATGGCTTGGAAATTGAAAATAATACCGTCTGTTTAAGTGTTACGGATAAGCGTGGCTCTACTGATATTCTTTCTCTTCAAGGTGATGTATTGGTGACGGTATCTTGTCGACCCAAGAAGATCCAAAAACAAATCAAGGGTAAGAAACAAAGCATCGACTATTTATTGAATTCAGAAATTCCTTATGTCGTTTCGACAAAATCGATAGAAGGCGCTGATATTGATTTGCTGATTCCTACATTGTCTACACACTCCAGTATTTGTGATCCTGATAGTTAGTGTATCGACTATACTTTCTATGGCTGATCATTCAAAACATCATAAAGAGCTTATCTAAAACGCTATAAGGAGGTTGTCTAAAACGTTACTAGGCGGTCATTTAAAACGTTAGTGGGCTGTTGCACAAAACGTTTGTAGCAAAAACAGGCTGTTAAAATAGCCAAAGCGCCACATTTAAGGAGATCTGGTTCTCATTTTAAAGAAACTCCGTCGTGTTGTTACCTGAGCTTACATAAGCCTACGTATATTAGTGGTGTTCTAATTTGATTTAGCCAAAATAGAGTTCTAGCTATAGAACTACTTTTTGAAGTACGCAGGTGGGGTTATGTCAGATAATCGAATGAAAATAGAAGTCAATTCTTTGGAAGAAGGTATGTTTGTGTCGGACCTAGATCGTCCATGGCATGAAACTCCTTTTCCTTTACAGGGTTTCTATATTCGAGTGGACGATGATGTAAAAGCGCTTACAGATTATTGCAAGCATGTATATGTTGACGTTAAACGTCAGAAATCTAAAGGCTCTTACGAAAAACATGCCGAGACGGATAAGCCTAAGAAAAAGGTTGATTCAAATTCAAACTCAAATGCGCCTGAGCCGATAGTTAAACTTCCGCCCATCGTGATCAAAGCGCCTCAATCATATCAATTAAGTACCACCATTAAGAAAGAAATTTCGCGATCCGACAAGCTACATAAGCATGTTTATGAAGCTATTGGTCATGTCTTTTCGGCTATTGAGCAGGGTGGAGAGGTGTCTATTAAAGAGACCGAAACTGTCGCGGAAGGTATGGTGGAAAGTGTTGTTAGAAATCCGGATGCGTTAGTTTGGTTGTCAAAGATGAATGACGAAGATGCACATAGCTATCAGCATTCAGTTAAGTCTTCTATTTGGGCTTTGGTTTTTGGGCGTCACCTTGGCCTTAATAAGGTAATGCTAAAATCTTTAGCGATGGGGGTGCTACTTTCTAAAATAGGCAAAACAAAGTTAACAACTGACTTATTAGGAAATGAAGAGCAACTAAGTGCTGATCAGCAAACTGAATATCAGCAGTATGTGCAATATAGTGTGGCTTTATTGAATGATATGGATGATATACCTTGTGGTGTTAGTTCTATTGTTGAATACCACCAAGAACGACATAACGGAACAGGGTTTCCTAAAGGCGTGACAGGTGAGAAAATCCCACTCTTAGCTAAAATTGCAGGTTTAGTCGATTTCTATCAAGACCTGATTACACCACCTGATGCCAGGCTGGGTTTATCGCCTTTAGATGCTGTTTCTAGGCTGTATGGCTTAAGGAATATTGCATTCCAACAAGACCTTGTTGAGCGCTTTATCGAGGCTGTTGGTGTTTATCCTACGGGCACCTTGGTAGAATTAAATTCTCAAGAAGTTGGTATCGTGACGGGGCATAATGCGGACCGTAGATTGTTACCTAAAGTAATGGTTGTATTGGATAAACATAAACAGCCCTTGAAGTGTGGCAAAGTCATCGACCTTAAAGAGCAAAGCGAGTCCAAGAGAAAAGCAAGGGCGAGTCATGAGGCCTTGTATATTAAAGACAGTCTTCCAAAAGGTGCGTATGATATTGACGAAAATCAATATTTATTAAGCGGCGCAACGTCTCGTTGGAGTTGGCGGCATATAGCTGGCTCACTTGCAGCGGGTTAGATGATTTGTTCGCGTTTGATCTTATTGTAGTGTCATTTAGTCGTATCTTTATTTGTATAGTTGTATCTTTATTAGTAGAACCTTTAAATGCCTTTGTTACAGTCTCAGCCATCATTGCTAAAACGCTCAGGTCGATACTGTGCGACTTGTTATAAAGCAAGACCTGCTTGCATTTGTGTTTGGCTAAAACCTCAGAAAACACGTCTGGCTACCTTCATTATTCAACACCCTGATGAGCAGTTAAAACCCATCGGTACCGCTAGAATTGCAGAATTGGGTTTGGATAAAGTAAAGTTGACTGTTGGGCTTGAACATAGCTCTGAAAGTATTCTGAAAACCTTGAAAAGTCTTGGGGCAAATAAGCCTGCATTACTTTATAGTCAGGCATTTCCTTCCTCCCCAGTTCACTATGTTCTTGATTTCGAACGTTTTGATTCTAATCGTTTTGAATTCAATAATAGTGCCTCTGTTGATAACTCAGCCTTTATTGATAATCCAACTATTATTGATGAGAGTATATTGGCCAATGTTGACTCTCTTATCTTGCTGGATGGGACGTGGCGAAATACCCGAGAAATATTATTATTGAATGACTGGCTCAAATTGCTGCCTGTGATTTCTTTGAAGGGCGTTGGTGAAAGCCAGTACAAAATAAGAAAGGCACAAACAGCGGGCGCTTTGGCGACGATTGAGGCGCTGGCAAAGGTTATAATGGTAATGGATAAAAGTGTGAGCTTGCCGGATTTTTTGCGCCCATTTGAAAAGATGATTGAGTATCAAATTTCCAGAATGGGCGAAGATACGTTCAGAAAAAACTATTTAGAATAGCTTTAGCATTTTGTGAGTTAGATGTTATTGCAATTTATTTGCTTGAAAATATCAAAAATGCCACCAAATAGAACCCTCTTCCATAATTCAAAATTTATAATTCAGAGCTGTTAGATTATCTGCTTGTATAGATGATCCTATAGCCTTTTTGGCAGCGTATTAATCAGGAAACGAAATGGCAAATGCCTTAGAAATATCCAATCTAAGCAAGACCTATAGTAATGGTCATCAAGCGCTTAAAAATATTAGTTTTTCGGTTGAACAGGGCGACTTTTTTGCGCTTCTTGGGCCTAATGGTGCAGGTAAATCGACCACATTAGGTATCGTTTCTTCCTTAGTGAATAAAACTTCAGGCACGGTCAAAATATTCGGGCACGACTTAGATAAAAACTTAGTGAAAGCAAAAGCATGCTTGGGTGTTGTACCTCAGGAATTTAACTTTAATCAGTTTGAAAAAGTGAGAGATATCTTGATTACCCAAGCAGGGTATTATGGCATTCCTGCATCCGCATCAAGTGAGAGTTGTGACTATTTCTTAAAGAAGCTGGGCTTGTGGGACAAGCGAGATATTCCTTCACGAATGCTCTCCGGTGGGATGAAGCGTCGTTTAATGATTGCCCGCGCTTTGGTGCATAAGCCAAAATTGCTTATTCTAGATGAGCCGACTGCGGGTGTTGATGTAGAGCTTCGACGATCAATGTGGGACTTCCTTAAAGAAATAAATGAGCAGGGTACCACGATTATTCTGACCACCCATTACTTGGAAGAGGCCGAAGCGCTATGCAGGAATATTGCCATCATAGATCAGGGGGTGATTTTAAAAAATACCAATAAACAAGCTTTGCTGAGCTCCCTAAATGTCGAAACATTTATTCTGGATATTGATAGCAGATTAAATGGAACGCCTGAAATTCCCGGCTTTGAGGTGCGTTTAAATGGTGAGGGGCAGTTAGAGGTTGATATCAAAAATGATCAAGATATGAATCAGCTATTTGAACAGCTTAAAGTTTTTGAATGGCGGGTGACGAGTATGAGAAGTAAATCCAGTAGATTAGAAGAACTGTTTCTGGATCTGGTGACAAGCAGTAAAAATTGATAGCGACACCAAAGCGCGTTAACAAAAATTGAGTTTAAGGACTGAATAAATTATGACAGCACACGAAATTTGGACAGCATTTGCCACCATTGTCGTAAAAGAAATAAGACGGTTTACGCGTATTTGGGTGCAAACCCTTGTTCCACCCGCCATTATGATGGCTTTGTATTTTGTGATTTTCGGAAATTTGATTGGTTCCCGTATAGGTGAAATGGATGGTTTCGATTACATGGAGTTCATTGTACCTGGCTTGATTATGATGTCGGTCATTACTAATTCTTATGCGAATGTGGTCTCGTCATTTTTTGGTATGAAGTTTCAGCACAGTATTGAAGAAATCCTTGTATCGCCTGTGCCAAATTGGGTGGTGTTATCAGGTTATGTGATGGGGGGCGTGGGCCGAGGTTTGGCTGTCGGGTTAATCGTGACTTTACTTTCGCTTGGGTTTACTGACTTACATATCCAGCATGTTGGTGTCACAGCGAGTGTTGTGCTGTTAACGGCTATATTGTTTTCTTTGGGCGGCTTTATCAATGCGATCTTTGCAACAAAATTTGATGATATTTCTATTGTTCCCACCTTTATTCTGACGCCGCTAACTTATTTGGGAGGGGTCTTTTATAGTATTAGTTTGTTACCCGAATTTTGGCAGGGTGTATCGCAAATTAACCCTATTCTGTACATGGTTAATGCTTTCCGTTATGGGATATTAGGGGTAAGTGATGTCGATATTGTGTTTTCCTATGTGATGATTATCGGGTTTATCGTTGCCTGTTTTATGTATGCCTTGCACTTGCTCAATATAGGCAAGGGTATTCGATCTTAAAAGTAAAACTAGGCAACTTGTTGATAAGGTTTGAGGCCTATGAATGTTGGGCCTATGAAGGGTGAAACGTATGAAAGGTAAAAAACGATGACGGAAGCAAACCAAAGTCAATTAGGAAAAGGTACCGAATATGATCAGGCTTATAGTCCTGATTTACTTTTTCCACTTGCAAGAAGTCATAATCGAGCAAGTTTGAAATTAGGCCCAACTTTACCTTTTAAAGGTGAAGATCTATGGACCTGTTATGAGCTCTCTTGGTTAGATTCATTAGGTAAGCCGCAAGTCGGTATCGCATATTTTCGTTTTCCTGCGAATTCGCCTTATATGATAGAGTCGAAATCTTTCAAGTTATACCTTAATGCAATTAATCATTTACCGTTTGAGAGCATTCAAGTGTTGCAGGAACTAATTGCAGGTGATTTGAGTGATGCAAGTGGCGCGACAGTAGATGTGCTTGTTACTGCGGTTAATGACGAGATAAATGTAGTGCAGTCTGATGACCAGCCTTATATTTGTATTGATGATCTGGAAGTCAGTGAATTTGAATATCTACCTAACCCTGAATTGTTAGCATTGGATGATTCGAGCTCAGAAGAGACAAGCGAATTCTTATGCTCTCATTTACTGCGTTCAAATTGTCCTGTCACCGGGCAGCCAGACTGGGGAACAGTTTATATTCATTATTCTGGTGACAAGATCAGTCGAGAAAGTTTATTACGCTACATTGTCTCGTTTAGGCAGTGTCAGGATTTTCATGAACATTGCGTAGAAAGAATTTTTACTGATCTCTTAGCGCACTGTCAGTGTAAGTCATTGAGTGTATATGCGCGTTACACGCGACGAGGCGGTTTGGATATTAACCCTTATCGCGCTACAGCTGGTTTGCCATCGAAAGCAAAAAATATGCGAACTGCAAGGCAGTAAGTGGCTTGGTGTATCATTGACAGGCTGTAGTGTGCCAGAAGCGGGCGCTTATATATCAAGTAGGTCGGAATTTATTCCGACAAGATGTTTGAAATACCACTGAGTTCTGCTTAGCTTCTGGGCCCGTGTCGGAATGCATTCCGAGCTACACAAAACTTGCCAGTGACCACTACTGGCACACTTCAGATGCTTTAACCTTTCAGCAAAGACTATTAAGAGTCTTTTAGTTTCTCTGTTGCACGTTCTAAGGCGTTAACGATCGCTTCTTTATTGTCCTGACCGACTTTTCCAGTATCAAGGTACATCGCAAAGCCTTCGGTTTCGTGTTCAATAAAGCTTTGTCCAGCGCCAATATCCCTTCTTAAATCGACTATTTGATAAATAGCGACGGGGCGAGAAAAGCCTTTTACCGTGATCTCACCTTTATCGCGACACATTACTTTGTCTTTTATCAGTGAAAAAGTCTCATACGATATTAGAATTTCACCGGGTTCAGAGAGTGCCTCAAGGCGTGATGCCAAATTTACCTCTTTCCCTATAATAGTGTAATCCATACGATTTTCGGCGCCGAAGTTGCCGACGGTACTAAAGCCGGTACTAATTCCAATACGTATCTCAAGCGGGGTTTTGATGCCCTGGCTTTGCCACTTTTGACGAAGAATTTTCATGTGCTTACGCATTTCGATGGCCATTGATACACAGGCGAAGGTGTCTTCCTTAACGCCGCGACTAGTCGGGTCACCAAAGAAAATCATAATACTGTCACCAATGAATTTATCGATAGTACCGCCATACTTTAAGGCAATTTGTGACATCTCATTAAAGTAATTGTTCAATAGGTCTGTTAGCCCTTCAGGCTCCATTTCTTCGGATAGTTCGGTAAAGCCTTTAATATCGGAAAAGAAAATAGAAAGACGCTTACGCTGCGTTTCAAGTCTTACGTCTCTTTCACCGGTAAAGATTGATTGCCAAACTTGAGGCGAAAGGTATTTTGCCAGCTTATGGGATAAGGAAATTGATTGCTCTCTTTGAGATTGAATCTGGTGTTTGGCTTTATGAAGTGCTTCTGCTTGTTGGTGTGTGTAGTAGGCGGTAACACAGACATACACGCAGGCGCTCAATCCTGCAACAAGATCGACCATTAGTGGAGCGTCAGGCGCAAAATCAAGGCCAAATATTATTGAAGATATAATGGTTGAAACGAAGGTTATCAAAATACCTTTGATCCATAAGCTCATGCCTCCTACAACAATGAAACTGAAGCTGGCCATGAGTATATTGAAGATAGTGACCATCAAGCTGAAGTCAATCAACACAATAGTCACTCCCACAATAATGCCATCCATTATCAATGTATGTTCTCTAGTATCGGGGTTTTGATCTAGTTTGAGGAAGCGAATAACAAAATACAGCAAATGCGGCCAAAGCATTGCCGCAGGAATAAACCAGATCATATAACTTGCGAAGTGGCCTTCCAGAATGCCAACGGCCATCGTAATGCTGGAGGTAAGATATGCCAGTACACGACCATTATATGCAGGCATAACAGAAGGGGCTGCATCGGTGCTGGGAGTGCTTGTTTCTATAGGTAATGTTGTTGGAGTCATTAGTATCACTTTTAGGTGTAGCCGCGAAGATTATCAGTTCCTCCAGCCTTAGACAAATGCAATGACCTTTAAGCTCTTTTTAGGGGGAGTTCTATTTCATTTAAAGGTGTGGGTGTGTCTCTATTTTCTAAAATAGCTTCGGTCATTTTTTGCCGTTTAAAAAATACTCAAAAAGTCAGTAAGTGATTGAAAAGTAATGAATGTCGTTTATTTTATGAGTGTTGGCACTGCAATTGCTTCTACTAAGTTACAAATAATCTACCACGATACGAATTACTTTATTTTATTGTTTGGTTATCTGTTTGAACTATTTAGACCTTAGGCAAGTTTAAGGCCTACTTCATAAACGGATAACAAAAAGCTAGGAGTTTAAATGAGCATTTCTTTTAGTAACGCATTAGGTATTCACGAGCAGGCGCTAGAGCTTAGGGTTAAGCGTGCTGCGGTTTTGGCTAACAATTTAGCGAATGCTGATACGCCCGGATTTAAGGCGCGTGATATAGACTTTAAAGCGGCACTTGGGAATCAGATGGCCTCGCAAGGTATGGAAAAAACTTTAGACATGGCGGCTACAAACGGAAAACATTTGCCTCATGGGCAATTTGGTGGTCCGGATGATTTGCTTTACAGAACGCCCAGTCAGCCTTCTATGGATGGAAATACCGTTGATACCCAGGAAGAAATGGCCGAATTCATGAAAAACTCAATGCAGTATCAGTCGAGTTTCCAGTTTCTAAATGGAAAGTTTAAATCGATTACTAGCGCAATTAGGGGGGATTAGTTATGTCACTTACTTCAATTTTTGATATTGCCGGTTCTGGGATGGCGGCTCAATCGCTTCGTCTGAATACGACAGCTAGTAATATTGCTAACGCCGATAGCGCGAGTAGTAGTACAGATGAAGTTTATCGCGCCAGAAAACCAGTGTTTTCGGCCGTGCATCAGGATGCACTTCAGCAGGCTATTGGTGGTGGTCCTATGTCTGCTCAGTCAGGATCTTTAGGTGTCCAGGTTAAAGGCGTTATCGAAAGCGATGCGCCTCTGGATATGCGTTTTCAGCCTGATCACCCTCTTGCTGATGAGCGTGGATATGTGATGTATCCAAATGTGAATATTGTAGAAGAAATGGCGGATATGATGTCGGCATCAAGAAGCTTTCAAACTAATGTTGATGTCATGGATGCTGCAAAAACCATGATGCAGCGTTTGCTAACTTTGGGTCAGTAAGGAGCGGAACAGTATGTCAGAAATTAATAGCGCAGCTTCGGCCGCAAGTGATGTTTTAGCTGATTACCGTTATGAGCCAAAAGTTCAGGCTTCGGGAAATTCCGAATTAGGTAAGAATGAGTTTATGGAATTGATGATTGCTCAAATGGAGAATCAAAATCCGCTGGAGCCTCAGGATAATGGCGAGTTTATTTCCCAGTTGGCTGAATTCAGCTCCTTGGAGGAAATGACAAAAATGTCGTCATCTATAGATGGTTTATCTGGCCAGTATCAGTCTAGCCAGGCGCTGCAAGCTTCAGCGATGGTTGGCCGTACGGTGCTAGTGCCGGGGGCTGAGGCACCAGGGGGGAGTGGTGGCTTTATGAGTGGCACGATTCTGCTGCCGGAAAGTACGGGTGCAGTTAAAGTAAGTATTTTGAATGGTTCAGGTGAGTTGGTGGATCAATTTAACTTGGGGCAACAAGTTGCCGGTTCTATTCCTTTCGCATGGGATGGAACAAATAGTGAGGGAGAGGCTATGCCATACGATGAGTATACCATTAAGGCTGAAGCTAGCCAGGGTGGAAGTACCAAGCAATTGGATACCTTGCTGTCTGCCCATGTGAATAGTGTATCGATCGGTACGGGCGGTGGGATATCGCTAAATTTATCCGGAATGGGTTCCATTCCGCTCGAAAATGTTCGTGAAATTAATTAGAAGAGGTGAATCATGACTTTTAATGTTGCACTAAGTGGATTGAGAGCATCTGCCACAGAATTAGAAATAACAGGTAATAATATTGCAAACGCCAGTACCGTTGGCTTTAAGCTTTCGAGAGCTGAGTTTGGTGATGTTTATTCGAACAGCTTTTTAGGCGGAGGAAGTGCGAGTACGGGGGACGGTGTGGCGGTACAAAATGTTCGTCAATTGTTTAGTCAGGGGAATGTCAGTTTTACCGATAATAGTCTGGATTTAGCGATTACCGGCAATGGCTTTTTTGTGGTCAGTGATCAAGGCGAGGCCAAGTATTCACGTGCAGGTCAATTTGGTGTTGATAAAGATGGCTTCCTGGTGAATAACACTGGCATGAATATTCAGGGGTTTCAGGCGGATTCAGAGGGTACCGTTTCGGGTGTTTTGGATGACTTGGTTGTAGAGACGAGTGATTTACCGCCATCGCGGACGACAAATGTGCAAGGTGTGATGAATTTAGATTCATCCGAAGCTGTGTTGACTCAAAGTGGTTCAACTGTGGGTACTGATGGTGCCAGTATTGGGGTGGTTCAGGCCGGTACTGTGAACGGTTATGCTTCCCAGTCAATAGATATCACCTTGGCAGATGGTACCACCGAGACGGTCACAACGACAGTAGATGCGAGTGCAGGTGCGATAGCCTCTGAGTTTAGTTTAATCGACGGGGTAGAAGCAACGGCGTCTACCAGCGCCACTATTTCATCGGCTGCTTACTCTAATGTTTCGGGCGCCATGAATGTGAGTATAAATGGCATTAGTTTTCAGCCTACGGGGGCGACTACGGCTTTACAGTTGGCAGATTTGGGTGCCAAAATTAATGCTTCTTCCTTAGTCGGGGTAACGGCTGTTGTGGTTCCTGCAACGGGGGATTTGCAGATTATTCAAGATCAAGGGGCTGACTTGATATTTGGTTTTGCGGGTTCTGCGGGTGACCCTGTAGGGCCTCCTATAGTTGCGCCGGATACCTTTGATATTCAGGGGGAAGACACGCCAGCTACCTCAATAACATTAGGTACAGCACTGGCGCAAGGTACCGTGGGTGGTTCAGTGAATTTTATACTGGATGACAATGTGTCAATGACGAATGCGAGTGCAACAACCCCTTTGGTGAGTAGCTTTACCGGCGCACCTTTTATTAATAATCAGTTTTCACCTAATGACCCGGGCACTTATAACCATGCTACCTCAACGACTATTTATGATAGCTTGGGTAATTCGCATGTCTTGTCTACGTTTTTTGTAAAGCAGGAATCGACCACTTCTAATCCGAATTCCTGGCAAATGCATGTGTTGATTGATGGTGAGGATGTGGGGGATCCTTTAATTGGTACTACGCCCGAAAGAGCGACCTTTAATATGGTATTTAATACCGATGGTACGCTCAATACCACTTTAACGGATGATATATTGATTTCTAATTGGGTGCCGCTCGATGAGAACGGTGATCCAACTGGAGCTCAGGGTCCCTTGAATGTCGTGGCGGGGGGGCAGTTGCCAGTTGCTGATCCACCAACAAGTTCAAATTTTGAAGTTGATATGTCTGACTTGACGCAGTTCGGGAGCCCGTTTGCGGTCAATGATCTGAGTCAGAATGGTTTTACTACGGGTCGATTAGTGGGTTTGGATGTCGATTCTTCGGGTATTATCTTGTCGCGATTTTCCAATGGTGAGTCTTTGGTGTTGGGGCAGGTGGCGCTGGCGAACTTTAATAATAGTGAAGGCTTGTCGCCAGATGGTGATAGTACTTGGGTACAGACATCGGCATCGGGTGATCCTATTATTGGTGCGCCGGGAACGGCCTCTTTAGGTGTTTTGACGTCGTCAGCCGTTGAGCAGTCGAATGTGGATTTGTCGAATGAGTTGGTGAACTTGATTGTGGCGCAGCGAAACTATCAAGCAAACTCTAAAACCATCGAAACCGCTGATACTATTCAGCAGACCATTCTGAATATCTAGGATAGTTAGCTTGAGAGGCCGGTTTTATAAACTGGCCTTAAATATGCATATCTTAGTGTTTTTGGTGTTGATGAGGTAAACCTGATGGATAAAGCTCTTTTTATCGCGATGAGCGGCGCTAAGCAGAACATGTTGGCGCAACGCGCGCATGCCAACAATTTGGCGAATGTGAATACCACCGGTTTCAAAGAAGATTTTGCTCAGGCCAGAAGTATGCCTTTATATGGCGAGGGGCAACCTACGCGAGCGTACGCACTCACAGAGCGGCCGGGTACGAATTTTGAGGCAGGTCCTTTGAATCAGACTGGCAACTCTTTGGATGTTGCAATTAAAGGCGAGGGCTGGATAGCGGTTCAGGCAGCAGACGGTACAGAGGCTTATACTCGTTCAGGTGATTTATCTATTGACGTGAATGGGCAGCTACGGACAGGCGGAGGTTTGCCTGTTATGGGTAATGGCGGGCCCATTGTTTTGCCGCCAGCGGCAACGGTTGAGATTGGTGCTGACGGTACGATTTCTGTTTTACCTTTAGGTGCAACGGCCGTTGGCTTAGCTCAAATTGACAGAATTCGCCTAGTGAACCCGGGCTCAGATAGCCTGGAAAAGCGTGAAGATGGTTTGGTGCACATAAAGGATGGTACAGGTGAGCCGGTCGCAGATGGTACGATTCGTGTAGAGCAGGGTTTTCTCGAAGGCTCTAATGTAAATGCAGTTTCCTCTCTTACTGATATCCTTTCTTTAACTCGTCAATACGAGCTTCAAGTCAAATTAATGAGTCAGGCTGATCAGCTTTCTCAATCTACGGCACGTTTGTTGCAACTCTCCTAGTAAGACCATAAAAGCGTCAGAAAAGCGGCACTCAATTGCTGCTTTTGATTTCGCTTTTATTGCGCCATTTTATCGGCGCATCTTTGTTTCTTGTTTTTTTAGTGACTATTTTTAAAGCTGCTTACTAGAACAAGATTAAAAACAACGTATAAAAAGTTATATGTTAAACAATACGTGTTACGCAAAGAATAGGTCAGATTGATTCGTTGTCAGAATTTCAATTTGGGAGAATTACCATGCATCCGGCCCTTTATGTTAGTAAAACCGGCTTAAGCGCTCAAGATATGTCGCTTACCACGATTTCGAACAACTTGGCGAATGCCAGTACAGTTGGTTTTAAACGTGATGAAGCTGTTTTTCAAGACTTACTTTACCAAGTTAAGCGCGAACCTGGCGGCTTAAACTCTCAGAATTCTCAGCTACCCTCAGGTTTGCAGTTAGGAACCGGCGTACGCATTGAAGGAACAACGAAACAATTTACGCAAGGCTCACTTGAAATAACCGAGCAAGCTTTGGATGTTGCTGTGAATGGCCGTGGCTTTTTCCAAATTCTTTTGCCAGACGGCACAACCTCATACACCCGAGATGGTCAGTTTCAATTAAATTCTGATGGTCAGGTCGTGACCGCCAGTGGAAACTTATTAGAGCCCGCGATTACGATTCCGAGTAATGCCTCCAACGTAACCATCGGAGAGGACGGCATTGTCAGTGTGTCTATTACGGGAGAAACCACGACGCAGGATGTTGGACAAATATCAACGGTTGATTTTATTAATCCGCAAGGATTAAAAGCGATCGGTAATAACCTATTCCGCGAAACTGAAGCTAGTGGTAATGCTCAGACGGGTACACCTGGTCTAAGTGGCTTCGGCGAGGTCAAGCAAGGCATGTTGGAACAATCAAACGTTGATACCGTAAAAGAACTCGTGAGTATGATCACTGTACAGCGCGCGTATGAGATGAACTCCAAGGTGGTCTCAACAGCTGATCAGATGCTGCAATATATTACGCAAAATCTTTAATGCTCTGTGAGTTATGAATTTTAGTATTACCCATATGAACCGTAGCAATTTAAATATCGAACAGGAGGCAAGGATGAATAGTTTTACCCGAAAAAGAGTTGTTATCCATTCTGCCATTAAGTCTGCTGGTTTAAATGGCGACATATTGAAAATGCTCGTGTTGCTTTCATTGTTTTCTCTATTAAGCGCCTGTAGTGCATTAACACGTGAAAGACCTATGCCTAATGACCCAGCCTATGCACCTGTTTCTACAGGTACATCACAAATGGGGGGCATGGTCACGGGGAGTATTTATCAGCCAAATCGTAATTTTAGCTTTTATGGTGATCAAGTCGCGCTAAACGTGGGTGATATCCTCACGGTTTTATTGCAAGAAAATACCAGTTCATCTAAATCAGCAGATACTTCCTATGATAAGGATGATGAAGTGGCCTTCAACGAAGCGACTATTTTAGGTAATGCTATTCAGGGGCATGGCATGAGCTTATTGACCAACCCCAGTTTTGAACGCGCCTTTGATGGCAAGGCATCCAGCGACCAAAGTAATAGTTTGCAGGGCAGTATTTCCGTTACTGTGTCGGCGGTGTTACCAAATGGTGTCTTGCGAGTACAGGGTGAAAAATGGCTTCAGCTTAATCAGGGCGATGAATACATTCGTTTAACTGGTTTGGTTCGACCGCAGGATATTGATACCGATAATACGATTCCTTCTTCAAAAATTGCCGATGCGCGTATCGCTTATGGTGGTACAGGTGAATTTGATGATGTAAACCGTCAAGGTTGGTTGTCTCGTTTCTTTAATAGCGAATGGTGGTTCATGTGAAAAATGTATACTTGAGTACTCGTTATTTGAATTCGGCTTGTTCTATAGATGTGTCAGCATTGCGTCGTGAACCAAAGCTTAACCTAAAGCAGCTTTTGATAATGGCTTTTGCTTTTATTCTAGTCAGCTTTGATGTCAATGCCGATCGCTTAAAAGATATTGCCAGTGTACAGGGCGTTCGTTCCAATCAATTAGTGGGCTATGGTCTGGTTGTCGGTTTGAGCGGTACAGGTGATAACACGCCTTTTACCAGTCAGACTTTCCGCAACCTAATGGATAAATTTGGTATTACTATTCCAAATGGTGTGGACCCAAAAGCCAAAAATGTTGCCGCAGTAACGGTGCATGCTGAATTACCCGCATTTGCGAAACCGGGACAGAAAATTGACATCACAGCATCCTCATTAGGAGATGCAAAAAGTCTTCGTGGCGGCAGCTTAATTATGACGCCTTTGAAAGGCGCCGATGGCCGTACTTATGCGATGGCTCAGGGGAGTTTGGTTGTAGGTGGTTTTGGTGCTGAAGGGGCTGATGGCTCATCTATTCAGGTTAATGTGCAGAGTGTCGGCAGAATACCCAATGGTGCCACCGTTGAGCTTTCTATTCCTTCGCCTTTTCATCGTGGTGATACGTTAACGTTTGACCTGCATCGCCCTGATTTTACCACCTCCATGAATGTGACTCAGCGTATTAATGACTTACTCGGTCCGGGCACTGCTTTTTCACAAGATGCGACATCTATATCAGTGAAAGCGCCAAGAAATGCCTCTCAGCGGGTGAGTTTCTTATCCATGCTTGAGAACATGAATGTAGAGACGGGTCAAGAGGCTGCCAGAGTGATTATTAACTCGCGCACCGGCACCATCGTGGTTGGGCAAAATGTCAAAGTTTTACCAGCCGCCGTCACGCATGGCAGCTTATCGGTGGTCATTACGGAAGACCCTGAGGTGAGTCAACCTAATGCCTTGGCGGGCGGGCAAACCGTCGTGGTACCTCGCTCAGGTGTTGAAGCTAAGCAAGAGTCTGGTCGGATGTTCCAGTTTGGTCCTGCAGCCACCTTAAGTCAGATCGTACAGGCAGTGAATCAGGTCGGGGCAGCACCTGGTGATATTATGGCCGTGCTTGAAGCTTTGAAACAGGCCGGTGCTCTCCAAGCTGACATAATCGTGATATAGGTGATGTGATGAATACTAATTTACTATCACAAGTGCATAACCCCCTGACGATGGCTCAAGGTTCTGCTTTGGGTCAAGGAAACCTACTAGGTCAAGGCAATGTTTTTGGTCAAGACAGTACGTTTAATAAAGACAGTGCCCTTAACCAAGATGCGCGTTTTCGTCAGGCAAATGTTGAACCACAAAATAGCGATAAGTTTCGTCAGCTAAATAACTATAATGATCTAAATAGCTTACAGTCTCTAAATCATATCTCGAAAACAGATAAAGAAGGGGCCTTGGACGCTGCGGCAAAACACTTCGAGTCCATTTTTGTCTCGATGATGATCAAGGGCATGCGAGATGCCAATAAGGCTTTCTCAGAAGGCAATATGCTTCAAAGCAATGAGTCTGATTTTTACCAGCAAATGTTTGATAGTCAGCTCGCGGTGAGTCTAGCGACAGGTAAAGGCATCGGTTTAGCGGATGTTATCAAGCGCCAGTTATCTAAAGAAGCATCTCCAAATTTAACTATAGAGGCAGGCGGTTTACCTTTAGACGGCACAGGCCAAAAAAAATATGGTCTTGAAGACTATGCGCGTCAGCCTTTTGTTTCACCCCTGAAAGTCAGTGAGATTCAAAATGCAGTTGATAAGATAGATCAAACGCTAGAAAGTCTTCCTTTAGATAAGTTAGCGAAAGTGGATCTTCCCCAAGCTTCACGCCAAGCGCTTACTGAAGACGCGGCACTTGATTTCACGAGTCCTGAAAAATTCATCGAATCATTATATCCCTATGCTAAAAGTGTTGAGCGGGAAACAGGGATTGATGCGCGACTAATGCTGGCACAATCTGCCCTCGAAACCGGGTGGGGGCAGCATCAAATTAATAAAGGCGATGGCACGCCGAGCTTTAATTTATTCGGTATTAAAGCGCAGCAGGGTTGGGACGGTGATGCGGCAGAGATCTTAACCACAGAGTATCGTGGCGGTTTGGCGATGAAAGAGCGGGCCAGTTTCCGAGCGTATGACTCTTATAGTGATAGCTTTAAAGACTACGCTAACTTTCTGAAAAGTAATGACCGTTATCAAAATGCACTTGAACATACTGATAACCCAAAAGAGTTTGCTTATGCTTTGCAAGACTCCGGTTATGCTACTGATCCTGATTACGCCAATAAGATTAACCGGATTATGGATCGTTATATTGGGCTTGATGCTGTAAGTGATCTGGGTGATGAAGGCTTTCAGTCAGATGAAAGCGCTCAACGTCAGCTTACTGGAGGAGGTGAATAATGGGTGATTTAATTGGCATAGGCTTATCCGGTTTACGTGCTCATCAAACCGCATTATCGGTTACCGGTAATAATGTTGCCAATACCAATACTGCTGGTTACAGTCGCCAAGAAGCTATCTTTACTGATAATCCATCTTTGTTGACGGGTGCGGGGTATGTTGGTCAGGGCGCGTCGATTGATACGATTAATCGTATATCTCAAAGTTTTGTTGTTGATCAGGTTAGGGCTGATACGACTGTGTACAATGAGCGCAATGCGCTTTTGCAACAGGCAGAAAGTGTCGATAATTTATTAGCCAGTACCACCACCGGTCTAACGCCTGCAATGAGCCGTTTCTTTGAATCATTTCAAGGTGCTGCCGATGATCCGACCTCTGTTCCTCAACGCCAGCTTTTACTGACTCAGTCTGAAGGTTTGGTTTCAAGGTTTCATTCTTTGGACTCGCGTTTAAATGCGCAACTTTCAAATATTGATAATGAACTACAAGCTTCAGTTTCTGCAGTTAATAGCCTTGCGCAAAGTTTGGCTGAATTGAATAGCTCGATTTCGATAGCAGTAGGTGCAGGGCAGGGTGATGAACCCAATGAATTATTGGATACGCGCGATGAAGTGTTAAGGCAGCTTTCAGAGCACGTGTCCGTGACGACTATTAATCAAGGTAGTGATGGTCAGGTAAATGTATTTATTGGTAATGGTCAGCCTCTGGTGATCGGCAATTCATTTTCCACTTTGGCTGCGGTGACCAGCCCAGAGGATGCCGCTAAGCTAGATATCGCCATGGTTAACAGTGGCGTGCAACAAATAATCAGCAAAGAAATTTCAGGCGGCAAAATGGGGGGCTTGCTTGATTTTCGGGATAATGATCTGAAAACAGCGATTAACAGCCTGGGCCGAATTGGTTTGGTGTTGGCTGATACCATCAATGAACAGCATGCTCTGGGCATGGACCTGGAAAGTAACTTAGGTGGTTTGTTCTTTGATGATGTGAATTCAGTAGAGCTGGCACGTAGCCGGGTGGTAGGCAATGGCGAAAATGAGCCGCCGGCTGATCAGATACTCAGTGTCAATATCACCGACTCTTCAGCGCTGACCGTTGATGATTATGAACTGCGCTTCGACGGGCCAAGCGACCGTGACTTCATATTGGTTCGATCTAGCGATAATGAAGTCGTTGTGAAGTCAATTTTGCCTGGTATTTTTCCAGCCAATGTCGAGGCCGATGGATTTCAGCTCCAGTTTGAGGAGGGTACCTTTAAAACGGGAGACCGCTTTACTATTCAGCCGACAAGAACAGGTGCGGCAGATATCGGTTTGAATATTGACCGGGTTGAGGAAGTGGCTTTGGCTGCACCGATTCGAGCCGATGCCAACTTTGGTAATACCGGGAATGCGCAAATTAGTCTGGGTTCAATGTTGGATGTCACCAACCCGGTTACCGGGCAGACAATCACAGCTTTGGGTACAGCAGGAGAGTTAGCTCCACCACTGAAAATTAACTTCCTGACAGATTCGGTTTTTGAAGTCCTGGATGTCAGTGACCCGGCAAACCCAAGGCCTTTATCTCCGCCTATCAATAACCAGTTATACAATCAGGGCTTGACCAATACACTTTTTACCAGTGACCCAGGAGAAACAATCGTTAGCGCTACGGGTGCGGATACCCAAGTGGTTCCTCTTCCTAGTGCAGGGCCAGCATTTGACAATGGTTATAGTGCTCAGAATCTATCTATCTTGTCGAGAGATACCGCCACTGGCGTGGTGACAGCTCAAACACTCCCGGTTGTGGCGAATAGTTCAGCATCGGCTATTGCTACTTCACTCACCTCTGTGCAAGGGATTCAGGCGAATGCCTATACGCACGTGAGACTTGATAACTTTGTTGATGATGGCGACCCTACGCCATTAGGGCTTGAAATTAATGGCGAGGTTTTAACGATCCCAACGTCTGAGACTTTTGGTCCCGACGCTTTAGCAGATCTAATTAATAACAACTCTAACCTGCAGAATGCCAATATTTATGCCGTGAGTGATGGCACAAGCTTGGAAATCCATGCTACTACAGGTGAAGACATTCAGGTAGTGGTCACGGGTTTAGGTGACAGTGTCGATGTCAGTAAGGTTGACCCCTACAGTGCGGGAGCACCTGTATTCAATACTCAGACAGTAGCTTCCGGTCAGGGTGTGAAAGTGGGTGGATCTATCGATGTGACACTGGCTGATGGCATTAGCATGACGGCCGATGCTGATAGCGTATTTGGACAGGCTCCGGTCGCTCAATCTACTTATATGGGGTTTCAGTTTGAGTTAAAAGGTGAACCAGAAAAAGGCGACAGCTTCACGATTGATTACAACGAAGGCGGTATCTCTGATAACCGGAATGCCTTAGCCATTGCCGCGATGGAAAGTCAGGGTAATGTTGCCAATGGTGTTATCAGCTACGGTGATGCTTATGCTCAAATCATAGAAGAAATTGGGACGGTCACTAATCGAGCGCGCTTGGATACCGAATCTGCAAAGGCGCTGTTAACGCAATCTGAAAATAATAGGGAATCCATCTCAGGCGTTAATCTGGATGAAGAAGCGGGGCGCTTGATTCAATATCAGGCTGCTTATAATGCCTCAGCACAAGTGGTTTCAGTGGCTCGGGAATTGTTTGATACTTTACTCGCTACTTTTAGATAACTGATACCTATAAACGGTTTTAAAAAATTTAGTTTAAACAGACGATGCATAGCCATCGAAGTGCGGAAAGCTTATGAGAATTTCAACTCAACAATTATTTAATCGCGGGTTAGAATCCATACAGGATGTGACTGCTCAGCAACAAAAGACCCAGCTGCAACTTTCAACGGGTAAAAAAGTGCTGACGCCTGCTGATGACCCAGTCGCCTCAACGCGTATTCTTGAGTTGAATCAGGCATTATCGATTAATGAGCAATTTCAACGAAACATTGAATTAGTGGATGGACGTTTGAGCCTTCAGGATGATTTACTAGGCAGTATTGATTCTGTGGTGCAACGAATTCGCGAGCTTGCACTTTCATCTGGCAATGGTGTGTTAAGCAAAGATGACTTAGGCTCGATTGCGTCAGAGGTTGAAGAACGTCTTGATCAATTAGCAGGTTTACTTAACTCTCGAGATGCCAGTGGCGAGCACCTTTTTAGTGGATTTCAGGGTGGTACCGAACCTTTTCAGAAGAACGTTTCAGGTGCTTATATCTATGCCGGTGACGAAGGTCGTCGTTTTGTTCAGGTTGATTCGAGTGTGTCTATTGCCTCGACAGAGAGCGGCAAAGCCATATTTCAGGATATACCTACAGATAAAAACACTTTTTTTACCCATTCAAATCCTGTAAACCAGTCTGTTCCGCCGGCACAAATTACCACCGGGCAAGTGGTTGATCAGGAAGTGTATGACGCTTTTTACCCCGAAGACTTAACTATTACTTTTAACTCAGCAAACGATTTTGATGTAAGGGAAAGCTCGACAGGGCGTATCGTGATGTCGAATCAGCCCTACTCCGCGAATAAGCCTATTGTGGTGAATGGCGTACAAATTGAAATTTCAGGCGCGCCAGTAGCCGGTGATGATTTCTTTGTCGACTCAACTGAAAAGCAAGGTTTACTGACAACCATTGAAAAAATGATTTACGGCTTAAGGAATTTTGATAACTCAGAGGCCGGGCGGGAGGCTTTTAATGAGGTTGTTGCCAGTTCAATTGGAAATTTGGATAACGCTGAAACTTCTATTTTAGAAGCACGAAGCCAGATAGGTGCACGACAAAATACTATAGAAACGACCACAGAGCAGCTGCTTGATGTTGAGATTCTGACGAAGGAAGTACTCACTAAGCTTGAAGCCGTTGATTACGCCGAAGCGGTTAGTTTACTGACACTGCAGCAAACTACACTGGAAGCGGCTTATTCATCTTACTCTCAGGTAACGTCGCTGTCGCTTTTTGATCGACTTTAGTTACTAAACGTGATGGCTTCTGAGTATGGCTTAAGCGTTTAATACAGGCCTGTAAGGTTCGACTGACGCGGGTTTGATCGTCAATCATCGCCAGTTTTGGCCAGGTGGCGCGCTCGCCCATCTTCAATAAAAAATCCCGTTCGTTATCATTGGGGTTCTTCATGAACTTTAAGTACCAGCTCGGTGGAAACTGCGGGTGAATGTTAATGTCGCCTAAGTAGTCTTGGTCTAACATAAATGAGGCGTGATCTAACCAAGAGCGCCAGGGTTGTTTGTGTAGTCTTCGTCTTGCCACTTTTAATAAGGCATTACCTTGCGAGTAAAGTGAAGTGACGGCAAGGTCTTTAGCGGTGGCGATGACACCTGAGTGCTGTCGTTGGGATATGAAAGGTACGATATGGGGATTGGCTTGGCTGACAATAAAATAGTTAGCATTATGTAAGCGGCTAATACGCTTGCGGGGTATGTCACTTGCGAAAGAGCCGTCTACCCAGCGCTCACTGGCCATATAGGGAACGATGCTGCCATCTTTTGCTCTTGCTTTTAAACTGCAGGACGGAAATAAACCCGGCACAGAGCAAGATGCTTTTGCGGCATAAGAAATTAGCACATCGGGTGCGGTTTGATAGTTTAGAATGCGCGGCTTTTGGCCGCTACGCGCTGGCGACACGGTGATGCTAACTTCTCTACCGGTTCGATCGTAAGCTTCCTTAAAGGTGAAATCACCGATATTACTGTGGATGCATTGGTAAAGCTGCTCTGAATCTAACCAGGCCTTTTGTTGAAATATATCAGTCAATGTCAGTTGTTTCAGAGGTTGGAAGTGGCTATTTTCGGGCGCAGCCATGAGTGCTTTTATTTCGTGGTCATGATGCGTGGCAAGTACACCGGCAGCGATAGAACCCATACTGGTGCCGGATATAATATTCGGTAGTAATTGCTGCTCTATTAAGCTGCTGACCACACCCAGGTGATAGATGCCAAAAGTGCCTCCGCCGCTTAACATTAATGCCGGTCGACCAAAATTTTTCTCTGCCTGAATTAATAAACTTAGTTTCTTTTTTGAACTCATGCCCGGTATGTCGTTGTCACACAGGGTATTTAAGGCCAAATCTATTAAGTTTAGGTACGCGGTGATAAGTGATTTAGTGCCGCTCAAGGCATATCGATAGAGCTTGGGGTTACTTAGCTCACTGACGCTGCGATACAGGCTTTCTTGTACGAATATCAATAAGGCTGAGTAGTTTTTTGCATTGAGTAATATTTGCAACTGCAACGAGTGTGCTTCTATCAGACGAAAAGGGTAATCATCCGAATGCTTAGACTGACGCCAATCATCCATCCCTTTCAGGTGATCAATTTCGAGCGCTAAGGCCTGCCATTGTTGGTAAGTATCGCATTGGCTGAGCTTGTTTTTTAGCTTGGATATTTTCATCATTGATTAATGCATGACTCGTTTTTCATAAAAAGTGAACAAAAAAAGGGTGGATAAAATCCACCCTAAATACTTACTGAATTGAGTGCAAGTAACTTAAGCTGCTTTCGAGCTTGAAGTTAGCTTAGTTTGTTTCATTTTTGAGCGGCGGGGCTTAAAGGGAATAGCATTTGCTAGTTTGGTCTTCTGGTTGAAAATCCTGCCTAAGCCTTTCTTGATATTAGGTAGTTTGACCTCTTCAGGAACTGAATATTTTACTAGTCGTTTAGCCACGGTTGTCAGCATGGGGAGCATTTTTCCACTTTCATAAGGTACACCGTAACGCTCACAGATAGCTTTAACCTGAGGGCCCATTTCACGATAGCGCCACGCAGGGATATCCGGGTATAAGTGGTGCTCTATTTGGTGGCTTAAATGACCGCTCATGATATGAGTAAGTAGGCTACCGCTAAAATTGCTTGAACCCAATATTTGGCGCAAATACCATTGCCCTTTGGTTTCTGCCTCCATCTCTTCTTCAGTAAAGGTGACGTTACCATCGGGTAAGTGGCCACAGTAAATGACAGAAAAGGCCCACACATTTCGAATGACTTGTGCACTGATATTTCCTGCAAGTACTTTAGGTGCTAGCGGGCCAGCCAGTAGCGGGTAAAAGGCGTATTCCTTGAGGCTTTTTTTTGTGCTTTTTATAGCAAATTCTTTCAGCTCTTGTAGTAGCTCAGGTACCGGCATTAGCTCGGCATGTTCTTCCTGACGTAACCACTTGGGTAGAATATATTGCGTAATATCCAAGTCATAAAGGCTCACGGAATATTCAAAAGACAGGGCACTGATAGCGTTAATACCCACTTGCAGTAAGTGTATCGGCTTCCACTGTACTTCTTCAGAAAAGCGGTATAAACCAAAGCCGTAATCGGTATCTTTACCTATAACATTGGTATAAGCGTGGTGATGATGGTTATGTGCACGCTTCCAGTTTTTGGCAGTGCCTGTCATGGTCCATTCGTAATCGGAGTTAAAGGTCTCATCGTTCATGAAGTCATACTGACCGTGAATGACGTTATGACCAATTTCCATATTTTCCAGTATATGCGCAGCACTTAGGCTTGCGACACCTAATGCCCAGCTAACAGGTTCCAGGCTAAAGTGAATGAGCAGTCTGCCTGAAATTTCCAGGTAGCGCTGCATGTCAATCATGCTTTGGATATGATCGATATCTTCTTTGCCCATTTTAGCTTCAATAGACTGGCGTAAAGCATCCAGCTCTTTTTGAAAATCATTGATCTGTTGCGTGCTTAAGTCAGGTTTCATGCTGTCGTTTAAAGATTTTTTTAAGGCAGTCGTCTTTTTCAAGGTAGTCGTGTTCATCGTAGATCCCTTACAACTCGATGGTGGTAGCGGTTTTTGCGACGGATATGCAGGGTAAAATAAACTCACCTGCTTGGCTGGACTCTTCGCCGGTAACGAGGTTTAAAATGGTGCCAGACGTTTTTTTGCAGCGACAGGTTTTACAAATACCTGTTCTACAAGCTGCGGCAGGATTTAAACCTGCTGCTTCAGCCTCCTCAAGAATGGTTTTAGAGGGGCTTGATTGAATCGGTTTTTCAAGTGAAGCAAAGCTAAGTTCTGCTGAATAGCCAAATAGGCTGGCTGCGCTGACATCTGCAGTGAAATTTTCAAGATGTAACTTGGAGGGCTTGAACTTTATTTCATTTAAAATAGCGCTGGTGGCTTTCATAAACGGCTGAGGGCCACATAGGTAGATTTCGCGCTCAAGAATATCGGGTATTAATTCTGAAAGCTGTTGTTGATTGATTCTACCTTTGAGTTTTTGATTATCTGTTCTTTCCAGCACAAATAGACTATTAATGTTTGAGCGATGCTTTGTTAGCTGTTTAAGTTCTTTATGAAAGATGATGTCATCTTTACTTTGGGAGTAATTTAAAAAAACGATATCACTTTTATTGCCTGTCATAGATAGATAACGCAGCATCGACATCATGGGTGTCACACCGCTTCCTGCGGATAAAAATAATAGTTTGCCAGCGGGTTGGTAGGGTAATACAAATTGACCTTGAGCCTGGCTAACCAGGATCTCATCACCTGTATTTAAATTTTCAAATAGCCAATTTGACGCTAAACCTTCTTTTACTCTTTTTACGGTAATTGAAAACTCGTTAGACTCTTCGGTTTTGAACGCAAGAGTCGGACTAGAAGATAGCGTGTAGGTCCTATCTAGCTTAGTACCATTGGCATTAAACTGGATGTTAATATGAGCGCCTGCTTTATAGGTATTCAGCGGCTGGGCTGTCTGAAAAAAGTAGCTCTTGGTATCATGGGTTTCTAGGGTGATACGACTGACTGTCGCAGGGATATGCGGGCTGGCAATATCAATATGTTCTGAGTGAATTACGTCTTTAGCATTAAATTGAGTCGAAATGCCTTTTAATAGTCCATTTACCTGTCGTGTTAGTTGGCTAACCGACTGTTTTAAAAATGAATCAGTTTGATCGACAGTTTCCATAAGGTTCTCTCAGGCTTAAGAATAATTTGCGTACATATGTAAGCTGGAAGAATAATATTATTTCAGCGTACACGTGTCAACTTAATATTCTGGGCGTGAGAAGAGTGGTGTTTATTTCAAGGCTTTTTAACGAGCCAATACATTAGTTTTTCCTTCAATATTTCTGGGTCGATAGGTTTGCTAATATAGTCATCCATACCGACCTCAAGGCAATGTTCTTTGTCGCCTTTCATTGCGTTGGCTGTCATTGCGATGATGGGCATCGTTGCATAATGGGCGCCTCCCGCACTGGCACGTATTTGACGGGTGGCTTCATAACCGTCCATCTTGGGCATTTGACAGTCCATGAGGACGAGTTGATAGGGCGCATTGTCTGTCGCGTTGTTTAAAGCGCCGAGGGCCTCAATGCCATTTTCTGCTACATCGACTTGGCATTTAAACTCCTCTAACATACTGACGCCTATCAGTTGGTTGATCATCACATCGTCGACTAAAAGAATGCGGGCTTGCGCCAGCTCATGCACTTTTGTTTCTTTTGGGGGAGCCGCGTCATCGAGCTCGCTTATATCATCGGCCGGAGATTTAAATGCCAATGTGGTTGCGTTTGACAAGTCCGAAAGTGTAGCAGGTTTTGGAAAGCTGGTAATAAAACCTAAATCCTTAAAAAAAGTGCTGTCCTCTCCTTTATGGGGTTCAAATGATGTCATCATAATTAAGGGAATAGTGCTTAAACTGGCGCTTGTACGCATCGTTTTGGCAAGTTCACAGCCATCCATATAGGGCATGTTTCGATCGATGAATGCCATATGAAATTTAGGTTTTGATTTAAGCAGATCAAGCGCACTTTTTGCATCATTTACTTGTGTAACCGATGCTCCCCAATATTGAAGCTGATTACTAATGGCCTGTGAGCCGTGTTGATTGTTATCGACGATTAGAATCGTTTTCCCCTCAAGAGACAGTATAGACTTTACGGCATTTGACTGTGCGCTGCTGGTAAAGTCCAGTTCGAATTTAAAACTGCTGCCTTCTCCTAAAATACTCTCTACTTGTATTGGCTGTTTGCCCATCTTTTGGCAGAGTCTGTTAGCGATGGCAAGTCCTAAACCCGTACCGCCATATTTTCGTGTCGTTGAGGCATCAGCTTGGGTAAATGCTTCAAATAAGCGGTCAATCTTTTCATGGGGGATGCCAATGCCGGTATCAGAAATTTCGCCTGAAAAGTGTAATATTTCATTATCACGTTCTTCGATAGACACCTGGATAACGATTTCACCTGAGTGTGTAAATTTTACGGCATTGCCAACCAGATTTATTAGAATTTGCTTGAAACGATTTGGGTCACCTATAACATGCGCTTGATGAATACCGCTTTGATCCAGAATTAACTCCAGACCTTTTTTCTGTGCAAGCAGGGCCATTGCTTCGGAGAATTCACCTAATAATTCACCTATATTGAAGTCAACTTTTTCTAGGCTTAGCTTATCCGCATCAATTTTGGAGAAATCCAAAATATCATTCAGGAGTGTAAGTAGAGTATCTGCACTGGAAAGGGCGAGCGTAACATAGTGACTCTGTTGCTCAGAAAGAGGCTCATTTAACAATAAACGTAATAAACCTAAAACCCATTCATCGGGGTGCGAATTTCATGGCTCATACTTGCGAGAAAATCAGATTTCAACTGAACCGATTCTTCAGCTTTATCTAAGGCCGTTTGTCGTTCAAATTCAAGATTTTTTTGCTGACGAATGTCATGTAATACTACCAGTGACTCAGTCTCACCATTGGAACTTTCGAACTCTTTCATCGCGAGACTAACGGGAAAGTGCTGGTCATTTAAGTTGATTTCATACTCACCACTCAACACTGAGTCATTCTTACTTGTGTTGTCTTTACTCTTGCTTGAGGACTGGCAGATGTCTTTGAACGTTAGCCCTTTTAAAACTTCTGCTGACTGGTCAAATAAATGGGTGATATAAGGGTTCACCTGTTTAATATTGCCTAGTTGATCCAATATGATGAGTCCATCTGGCATAGTATGAATAACCCGGTCGACATAATCTTTCGATACAGTTGTCGACTTTAGACTTTGCGCCATTTGATCAATGGTACGAGATAGGTCTCCAAGTTCGTCCTTTCGCTGGCTATTAATATGCGTGTTGAAATTACCTTTTTCGATTTTCTTTGCGGCGCGCTTTATCTCATTAATAGGTTTTACTAATAGGCTTGCTACAAGGTAAGCGAGTGCTAAAGCAATGAGCGTCGAGATAAGTGAAATAACCGTCATACTATAGATAGCTGCTTGAACTTCTTGCTGGGTTCTTTCTAGTGACAATTCCATGACCAGTGCACCTAAATACTCACCTGAAACAGCTAAAACCGGTGACATAATTAAGTGAATATTGTCGTTTTCCAATTGAATGTCGCCCAAGGTGATTTTACCTATTGGAATACTTCGGATGACCTCATGAATCAGTTCATCACTAAATAGATTTTCTTCGGTGCCATCCGCTAAGATATAGCCTTCTTGATCTAACACAAAGGTACGTTTGATATCCACTTCATCTAAAACATGTAAAAGTAGTCGATCGATTTGATCAACTTTAAGCTCATAGAGTGGAGAAACGAGTGTTGCCGAAAGCAAATGAGAAAGACTACGGCCTTTCGTTAAAAACTCATGTTGAATAGTTTGTTTCTGGTTTATAACAGCAAACACGGTGACCATCGAACTAATAAATATCGAGACCAGGAATATATACAGTGCTTGTTGTAAACGAAGCCCAATTCGCATAATTGTAGGCTACTTGTATTTCAGTAGTTTTTGTAAGGGATTCAAATATGTCTCTACTCCCCCAGGGAAATCATCAAATTTTCGCGTTTTAGAGAAACTTATTAATGCGGCTTTGCCTTCTTCTGAAAGGTGCATTTCTGTCAGAATCGCTTTAATTCTATTCACGTGCTTTTGGGAAACTTTAGGGCTATGACTAACAACGTGACGCGGTACGGATAAGCTTGTTCCGATAATTTGTAAATCTTTGATTCTTTTCTTGGCGTATTTTTCGAAACTTGACCTGTTCATGGCGCCCACAGAGACTTTTTTTCTTAATACCCAAAGCATGGTGTTTCGGTCATCATCACTGAATAAATAACCTATCTTGTCAGCATCAACTCGGCTGCCTATGGATACTTTATTTAATTTGAAACCCTTTTCGAGCAAAGACGTTTTAGGTAAAAAATAGGAAGAGGTAGAGAAAGGGTCTTCAAAGGCGATAATGTTGCCGGTTATTGCCTCTAAAGAATTTATGCCGCTATCTTTTCGTGTAAAAATTACACTATGGTATTCAGCTACGCCTTTTTTCCAGCGCCTCAAAAAGATAGTGCTACCTGTTTCGTTAGCCATAACCATGCTTGGGAAGGGGCTATCTATGTAGAGGTGAACTTCGCCATTTGAAATCAAGTTTGCCATTGACGCCTGGTTGTTTGCGACGACTGTTTTTACCTCGTCAATACCGTCTTGCTTAAGATGCTTTTTAAGATAGATTGCCAAGCTTTGAAATTCTCGTATTTCTTCATCCGCATCATCGCCAATACTTCCTAGGTATAGTGTTTCAGTGCTAGCTTGAACTGAAAGTGTAAGTAGAGAAATTAAACACAGCGTTCGTGATAAACGTTTGAATAGAGCGCGAAACATAGTCATTCCCTGTACGAATTATTTTTGGCTAAGCCGATATAAAGAATAAAGGATGGATCGTGGGTGATGTCTGTCTTGGAAGGGCGTCACCACCTATAAATTAATAGTCTATAGATGGTGAAAAATCAATAACTATAGGCAGCTATTGGATTGGGCCGAGTGGGTAGTATTTAAATACGTGCTTTCCTGATTTTAGCTTCGCCCATACGTTTGAATGGCCCGGTAATATAGTAAGCCAAGGTTGGGAAGCTATTAGAAAATTTTGATAACCAGCCACGATGTTTTGGCAGGATGCATTCGAAAGGCTGTTTAGGGATCACATTTTCAAAAATTGCTTTCTCAATATCTTCAACGGTTAAGGGACGTTTACCTGAAAATACCAGGGCAGATTCTTTCTCATAATCGAGTTGTAAATCATACATCGGTGTTTTGATAAGGTCTGGACACACCACACTGACGGCGATGCCTTTAGGTTTTAACTCCTGCGCGAGAATAAGGGAGTATCCGCGAATACCTAGTTTAGAGGTACTGTAATAACCTAAGCCGGGAACCGGAGCGATTCCCGCTAATGAGGCAATATTGATAATATGTCCAAAGCCTTGTTTGAGCATTTGTTGGCCAATAATATGGCAGCCGAATATCGCACCTTTCAGGTTAATATCAATATGTTTTTCCAGTTCGTCTAAAGGGGTTTCCATTAGAAAGCCGGGTTTTATATAGCCAGCAATATTCATGAAAATATCAATTTTATTGAAGCGCTCAATCGCTTCATCGAATACGTTTTGCCAGGATTCGCTTTGGCATACGTCCAGTTTTTTAATGAGTACATTCTCAGTGTGCCACTGTTGTTCTTTGGCTGCGGTATGCATTGCTTCTTCATTGATATCTGTTGCAATGACCTGGTAACCCATTTTTTGAAAAATGTGAGTAAGATGTAAACCGACACCACTCGCACTGCCCGTCAGCCAAACCGTTTTAAGTTGATTCTTTCCTGTTGTGTTAATCATTTTTAAAGCGCTCCTATTTTGGCTCTGACATCTGAACCACCCGGGTTGCCATCCGGATAGAGGCAAAGCATTTTCTGTAAGCCACCTTCAATTGAATAAGCAGGCAGGTTTGAATTACTTGAGCATATACCGCCATCTTCCATAAATACAATGTCGCGCAAAAAGGTCACTTTAGTTGGGCTAGGGTAGCTGATAAAACGTTCTTCAGCTGGAATAAAACGGAAAATACGGTCAGACATATTCGAGGTAATCCAAACCTCCTGTGTTTCAGGGTGAATCCCAAGAGCGTAAGGGGTTTCATACTCTCCTGGTGCCAGTGTCGGTAGTTCAAATACTTTAAACTCATTTGATTTAGGGTCGTAGCGCATCAGTGCGCTGTCTTCAAAAGAAGGAATCCAGAGGATTCCTTGTTTGTCGATTCGTAATCGACGAGGGCCGTTTAATGGGGTTTTGATTTCTTCAACTTCCAAGGTGTCGGTGTTAAGTCGTCCGATATAGCTAGAGTAAAGTTTGCCATACCAAATACTGCCATCAACCGGGCTGACATCGATGCCATAGGGTAGGTTAAATATCTCATAACCTTCGCCACTTAGTTTGTGGTGAGACAGCGTGAGCTGAAGATCTTTTTTGGGAAACCACGACGCGATATTTAAGAGACTCGGTAACATGGCGTCGGTTAACCAGCGCATGGCGCCATGAGAGGGGGTGTCAATCAAGGTGAACTTTGCTGAAGCCGGGTCAAATCGACCAATCTGATTAGAGAGTGCTAGCGTAAACCAAAGTATGCCTTGTTCATCAAATCGTAGGGTATGCGGATAAATTGAATCCTGACCAATGGGGTAGAATTTGAAGTCTTTGCTTTTGGGGTCAAACGACATGATTTCAGTGGCTAAAGAATTAGTTGTCCATAATTTTCCTGCTGGCCCCGTTTGCAAGCTATGAGGCCCGTGTTTGGCATTAAAGGTGCCTAGAGGCGCAATACCGCCCGAAAATAATCCGCCTAGCGGTAACTCACTTTCAGGAAAATCAAATACTGCCTTGTGGCCTGTTTTCGGATCGACGGCATAGAACTTATCATTACCCATATCGACACCGTAGAGTTTACCGTCTTCTCCGACTTCTACGTCATGAATATAAGAGCCAGCGTCCCCAATTGACCACTCTTTAAAGACTGCTGTGAATAACTCGGGCGAGACGTCCCAGGTTTGAATGGCTTTGATAGGCTGACCGTTGAAGGTGCGTAGTAGAGACGCTTTAAATGCATCTTCATTGCCACGGGTGATGACTGAGCCATAACTTTGCATACGCTCAATGACTGCTTCCCATTCTTCTTCGCTGCGCACTTTGCGGGTAATTTCATTGCCCATCTGGTGGCAGAAATGGCACTGGCTTCGAAAGGCCTTGGCATCATGCTTATCACCAAACTTGATCTTTGAAGCAAAGGCGCTGGCCGTTTGGGACTTGGATAAGGCTTCAGGGTCTTCGAGTTTGTTGACTTGAAGTACTAGGCTTGTTTCACCATGGGCCGTAAGCTGAAGTGCTTGCGTTTTATCTGCAAAATAGGGGGTGCGTACCCTGATCGAAGCTTGGCCTATGATGTCTGTGTTTAATGAAAAGTGGCCTAGAGCATCACTGTATACCGAGGTTGAATCTAGACCTGAAGCATCAAATAAAGTGATGATGGCGCCTGAAATTGGACGTTGGTCATTGGTAGTTACGAGTCCCTTTAGGGTCGAAGCATTCGCAAAAGATGCTGACAATGCTAATAAAACTAGCCATAAACGTATGATCACTGGCTGATATTTTTTACTGTACATGATGTTCTTCCATTCTTTTTGTTGTGATGCTTGTTTTGTGCAAGTGTTTTGTAAAAATCGTTGCTTGATGTAAGCGTTGATTATAAATTTACGCCTTTATTGAAGTGGTATCTTGATATATCACGTCACAAATTTGATCAATAACGTAAATGTGGCTATTGTCTAATTAGTAGCGTGATGTCTAAATAAAAAAGACTGAGCATAAATTTAAACTGATGACTGAATAAATAGCATTCAAACATGTGAGGAACGCGTATGGAGGTTTTACTGGCAAGAAGCGCATCATTACTTGGCTATGCCGAACTAGTAAAAGAACTAGGTGGTCAGCCTGAGGAATTGATGAGCCAGGTTGGTCTGGATATCCGCTTGTTGGATGATCCTGATCAAATGATGAGTAGTGAAGCTCTGTCCGCTTTATTGGACTTGTCCGCAACAGAATTAAACTGTCCTTGTTTTGGTCTATTACTCTCGCAAAGACAGGGTATTGCGATTTTGGGACCTGTGGGTTTGATCATGCGCCAGTCACCGACCTTTCTGGATGCGGTGACGGCGCTGCAAAAGTATCTTCATCTTCATAGTGAAGCTGGGAACTTTAACCTGGAGCTTGAGGGCGGTTTGGCAATTATTAAGTATTACGCCAATGTAGGGGGGGAGGATCATAGTCGCCAGATTACCGACCTATCTTTAGGGGTGGGCTGTAATGTCATACGTTTATATTGTGGTAAATCCTGGAAACCTCGGGCTGTTTATTTGCAGCATCGTGTACCTCCGGACCTATCTCCCCTTACGATGGTATTTCGTTCACCTGTCTCCTTTGGCCAAGAATTCAATGGCATTGTATTTGACGCGAGTATTTTAAGTTCAACCGTGGATACCTTTGAGCCTGACATGCAGCGCTTTCTAGGGCAATATCTAAATGAGCTAGAACAAAAGCGCGGACAAAGTACGCAACATCAGGTTCAAATAATAATTCAAGGCTTACTGCCAAAAGGGCATTGTTCACTTAAAAAAGTAGCAGGCTTGATGGGTTTAAAAGAACGGAGCTTGCAGCGCCGCTTGAAGTTGGAAGGTTTGGGTTTTCAAGCTATTCTGGAACAAACTCGAAAAGAGATCGCAGAAGATTATTTGCGCTCAGGAGGCCGCAACTTAACTTCGCTTGCCGGTGTGCTTGGCTACGCAGAGCTCAGTGTTTTTTCAAGAGCGTTTAAGCTTTGGTTTGGTGTGGCGCCTTCTGCGTATCGGCAATAAAGAAAAACGTAAGCAATAAAAATAATGTCCTATTTTCCAAGCATGCTGTTTCTTAGAGAGCTTTGTGCAGGTTTATCAGACAACCAAATACCAAATAGGGCGCGTTTAAATTCAAGGCTGACGGGGATGCGTTTTGTAATGTGACGGTTTTTGACCACCGTAACGCCGTTATCCGGTTGGTAAACAATCTCAAAGATATCACCGATCTCGACAGGCTCGCTAAACGCACTGAGAAATTCGTCAATTTGTGTCTGAATCGCGGCAGTATTATTTCCGGTTGACTTGCTAAAGCCTTCAGCCGTTCCTCGGCTTAAATTTTCACTGGTAATAAGGTTCGAAATGACGTGTATTTGAATAAACATCTCTTGGTCTGAGTCGATGATACTTTGTGCATTTTGAGATTTTCGGGGTAAATAAAGAGCCGCAATATATAAGTCTATAAATAGCTTGGACCTTTGACCGGCGCCATTCAAAATGAAGTCGGTTTTGCCAAGCTTTATGCTTTCTTTAAGGTGAACGCCAGCAATGTTTTTTGCTTGAACAGGGCTGGTGGCTAAAAGGAATACGCAAATTAGCGACAAAATAATATATTGGTAGTTTTTGTTGAATAGTCGCTTACCGTTCATGTCATGTACCGAATTATTAGCAGATTTCTTATTTCTAAGTTAGATAAGACGTATGCCAGGTATATGACAGACAGGTCCAGTATGCCAGATAGCGCGCGCCAAGT
>Ga0105348_1000125_pt1 | contig 55683 bp, 44 predicted proteins | sample EN8Hudsemesocosm_2_FD_83504 | JGI IMG/M metagenome (GOLD analysis project Ga0105348, IMG submission 83504) | Methane-oxidizing microbial communities from mesocosms in the Hudson Canyon - EN8C Hudson Canyon | ecosystem: Environmental > Aquatic > Marine > Cold seeps | place: Hudson Canyon... | reverse complement strand
GTTTCTGTCATATAATCCTGAAGCTCAATGGCAGATTCAAAATTACCAAACAAGGCATCAAAACGTAAAAATGGAACAAGGCGTTGGCCATTGTTGCGCGGTTTTAATTCAGGGTGTTCTTCAGAGGTAAAAGAGCTTTCAGCTTTATAGAAACTATATTTTCCTGTGGTAAGTATGCCATCGAAAATGGCATCAAAGAACACGCCAAAGATATCCCCCAAAAGTGAGCGGTCTTCATTATTATCTTCGCTTTTGTATCGCACTGTTGTAGCAGACTTGAGGCTTTCTGAAGTGGCTTTTTTTTCAAACTCACCAAGTTTCTCTGCAAATACGATATTTGTATGACAAGTAAAAAGTAAGAATACAGCGATAACAAAATACTTGTTCATTATTATTCCTTTACGCACTATCAGGTGTTGAGTGCATTCCTTAAAAATGAATTCCGGGGTGGAGGGCGAAACGTGATTGAATTTAATTGTGCCCGATAGAAGTTACAATGTCGAAACGTCGGTGTTTGTATTTCAGAAGAAGAGATATTAGACGTTTGTTCAATGGCGGATGCTGAACAAAGCAAATGCTCGCAACGGTATTACGAGCACTGCATGATTAGAGCTCTTTATAATAGTACTATGAGTTAGCGAGTCTATTTAGGCTGGATAACCTGTGCCGCTCCGCCATTCACGCCGGGTACTATAATCGTTGGGCCTTGTATTGTTGTCTGCTGACCACCTTGTTGCTGGCCACTCCCTCCTCCCATTAAGTTAACGGGCTGATCGAGCTTGAGAAAAACCTGTTCAGGAAATAGACCGTTCCGTTTTTTTTTCAGCGTCTTTGATGATGTATTAAACTGAGCTTTTTCCGCCACTATTCGTAGGTTTCTAATGTCGTCAACATCAGAAATATCCACTGTAGTAGGAGAGCGACCTATATATTCCTGATCTACGCTAATTGCTGCGCCTGGAGGGGAAGTCTCAATGTTGATTGACTGAGAAGTGGCGCATGCCGTTATTAAAATGGTGAGTGCTATAAATATAGGGAACTTAACTAAAAATATGAGGAATCCTCCAGTGTTTTCCATATATAAGGAAACAGTATGTGCTTTCAGGAACAGATAATCCAGTAGTGATACAGGGAACCCAAATATTTACTTTTAAACCTTAACTATTGATTCAGTTAACCACAAAGAAATACGTTCACTTTATAGCGAAAACGTTATGAGAACATGGCTTTCGACCTTAGGTTAAGTATCAATGTATTTGGTTTGTCTTCAGGTATTTCTGAGTTAAACGACTAATTAATCGCATAACGTAAATGTACAGGTAAGCCTTTGCGCATCAGTACCACTGACACTTCTTGCTCGTCTTCCAGTTTTGCGAACAGGTTGTTTTGTGCCTCATGTACCCATTCATCATTGACGCGTAAAACTACGTCGCCTTCTTTTAAGCCAAGCGTCTGGTAGAAATCATTACTTTCAATGTTACTCAAGCGCATAACATGTACGCCTTCTACCTCATGTTCAGCTGGTTGGAAGTGCTCACGCAGATCTGTTTCATATATTAGTTGTTCATCAAGCCAGTCGCGTGATATAGGTGTTTCTCCTTTTGCTGCGACGATACCTCTTGGAGTGTATTCGAGCCCTGCTATGGGGGGCGTCTCGATGTCATTTTCAAGGCTATCTTCGAACTCTACTGGTTCATTTGTCTTCACTGTGTATGAGTTGTCCTGCTGGTTTTCAGCTATGTTCAGTGATGGTTCGTTACCCTGTTGAACTGACTGTAGTTGATTGGGTGAACCTAGTTTTGCATTTTCTAATTCTAGATCTATAAAAAAGCGAAAGGTGTCGAAACTCTTTGGCCCATTCAAATACAAACCATTTACCAGTGTTACGGGTACATTTCCAAAACCCAATAATTCTGCCGTTTCTATATTCTTGCTTATTTGATAGGCAAAGTGATGCTCAGTTACGCACTCATCAAAACGCATTTCAGGTAGCTTCAATTGAGATGATAAACGAAGGAATAAATTCTGGTTTAGCTCGTTTTGATGGGCCCATAATGCTTTATGAAAAGCCAGAAATTGATTTTCTTGCTGAGCACATCGGGCAGCATTACTCGCTGAGCCGGCATTGCGGTGATAACCTTGAGGAAAGTCGTAATAGACAAACCTGAGCTGGTCTGGATAAGCTTCAACTAATTGCTGGTATACAAACTGCATTCGTCCACAGTGTATGGATTGATAATTACAAAATACGGCTAAAATGATAGGTGCGCTTGTTGGCCCCGTTGTTGGCTGTCCGTCAATATCGACCAGCAATCGTGGTGGTGTGGGTGGCCTGAGTGAAATGTTGATGGCTTTTTGATGATCGGTACTTGGGTTGAGATTGTTTTTAATTTGTGTGGCTAGAGACTCTTTTCTTAACTCATATTTTGCCCATTCAAGATCGTAGAGTTTTAGCTGAATACTTTGATCAATATCTGCTTGCGTCAGTGATTTATCCCCAATGGTTGCAATGATACTTTCGCTAGAGTCGTCGGTTTGATGTGCTGTGGTTGAAACCGCTGAAAAAGATGCCTGCGAGGTATTACTTACGTTTGCTGATTCATCACATCCATTCAAAATCAGTAAATATAAACCGACCGCTAAACCCCGTAAAACCTGTTGCATATCTCACCTGCTATTTTTATTATTGTTAGTGTGCGCGTTTCGAAATTTATTAAAAATACCGGCAGCGTCAGTGCTGCCGGAAATGCCTTTATGTTATCAATTCCTATTTGTCAGTATTGTTATTCCACATTAAGTCAGCCACTTTGTTTTGGCCTGATACACTAGGGTGGAAACAGTCCCCACCATCTATGTCATCTTTAGTAAAGCGGAAGGTGCCGGTAGAGGCTGTGCTTTCATCAACATAGTTTGAGATGACTTCAATACCACGAGGGTTTTGACCGCTTGAGTTAGAGTTATAAGCACCTGCTTCTTCCAACAAAATTTCGTTGTAACGACGCTGTGCAATTTCTAAAGCGGCAAAGCGCGTTGCATGGCTCTCACCATTTAAAGTACTGCCACTGGTCGCAATGTTGCAGACATCATAACTACTCCATACTGATTCACATCGAATGCGGCTGCTGGTTGCCTGCTTAGCAATACCTGCTGCGCGTAAATCTTGAACGCGAGGCACGCCAGCCAGATAAACGGTTGAGCCGGTTGGCAAACCAGAAACTAAAGTATTAAGGCCTGCTTGAACGGATGAACGCCACTCTGTTTCGGTATAGAGAGGGTCTGCGCAATTGTTAGGATCAGTACAACCACGGTTACAAATATCATTCCCACCAAGTGCTATTTCAACATGGTCTGCCACGGTGCTTTGAGCGACGATATTTGCAGCCTGAGTTGCGAAATTATTACTGCCTCCACGCATTTCAGAGCCAGACGCTGCAGCGTTTTTGTTTGCGGATATCGTGTTATCCAGTTGCTTATACTTATCATGTACGCTGTCAACGCTTGAGCTGTTTCCATCAAACCAGGAGTGCTCGGGTTGATCGCCACCTAGTAAGCAGAACAGATCCCAAAAGTAGCGGTTATAACGGCAGTCAGCCGCAAATGCCATCGTGATGCTATCTCCGCCAGCCACTGCTTTTCCTGGTAGAGCTTGGGCTTGCATTGATGTCATTGCAATGCAAAGAGCAAATGCAGGTGCTAGACCCAATAAAGATATTTTTGTTAGTTTCATTGAAGTGATTCCTATGTGTATTTTTTTATAGTTTTGTCCTTTTTTTTACTGCTCCTATGCTTCGATATTTTTATCAGTTATCACCATGATTAATTTTTAAGGGTTTCTGGTATACGGCTTCAGAGCTTAATTAATCAGGTTTATTTCGAAGTAGAAATATCATAACAAGTGTTTTTAGGTATGAATCCGAACTCATGTATTTAGAGCTAATAAAGCAATAATTGGAGCTGATTGGTCTAGGTTTATAGAGAGTGAATAACGTAGTATATGACCTGCTTCTTTGGCTTGAATCATGGTGATCTTTGTTTTCAGGGTGAGCGAAATAATCGGCACTGGACTTTATAAGATTAAAAAAACTATGATGTTTAGAAAATAATAAGAGACCGTACTAATGCCTCAAACATTACATGCTATGACGCGCACTACGACGGCTTCGTGGGTTTTTGCTATTCATCGAGCGTTAGCGTTTCATGGAATCGACTCGGAGAAAATATTTACTCAACACGACTTGAAACTTTGCTCTCTTGAAGGTGGGCAGCAGCGTGTGTCGCAAAAGTTGGTTAATAAAATATGGCGTTCGGCAAAAGAGGCAACAAAGAACGAAGCCTTTAGCCTTCAGGTTGTAGATCATCTTCAAGACTCTTCAATCGATGCTTTATTGACTTCTATTAAAGCATGTAAAAATATTAGGCAAGCCTTGAAATTGCTGGAGCGCTATTACCGACTGGTTGCGTCATTATCCCATCTACATATTAAACTAACTAAAGATATTGAAATAACCGTCTTAAGTTTGTTTGATGATTTAAGTCTCGAAAATGAAGATGTAGATACTGCTTTTGGCTTGGTAACAAAGCATGCCCCGACTCTTTGCGTTAATAAAATAGTACCGACTCTTGTCACGCTAAACCGGGAACAACCAGTAAATTGTGAAGTATATGAGGCCTTTTACGGCTGTCCTGTTGAGTTCAATGCAAATCACAACACAATATTCTATTCTGCAGATATTCTAGAGGAAGAAATTATCAGTGCAAATCCCTCTTTGTCTGAAGTCATGGAGCACTATCTGGCTAGTGAGAGTCTAAAGCAAGACGAGCAGGCAACTGAAGATCAGGTCCGTAGCGTTTTACTGCAGCTACTCCCTTTAGGGACGCCTAAAATGAATGATCTTGCTGACAAACTTAATGTAAGTAAACGTTCATTGCAGCGTAAACTTAAGGCTGAAAATACGAGTTTCAAATCTATATTAATCGCAGCACGTATGGAGCTCGCCAAAAAATATTTGCTGAAAAATATAGCGTCAACTCAAGAAATAGCCTATCGCTTGGGGTTTTCTGAAAGTAGCAACTTTATTCGTTTTTTTAAACAGAATGAAGGGCTCACACCAAGTGAATACGTTCAGAATAAAAGTGAGACTCAGTTCAAAGTATTACAATAAACTCGGTTCTGGCGCTTATTGATAACATGATGGCACGCTTTGATCTACCCTTATAACCCGCTTGAACATAACCTAGGCTGGCACTAAACGATATTGCTATAAAAATAAAAAACAAATCTAGTGTGCACGCTTTCCTGCTGCCGATACCTATTTCGGGAAAGTTCTACAATTTATCGAAATAAATCGAGGCTAGCAGGTCATGACTAACGATCATAAATCTTCTGTCACCTTATCAAGTACCTATGCAGTGATTTTAAGTCGTTATTTGAGCGCAATTAAATCGCCAAACAAAAAGCTGGATTACCAGCATGCAAATAGTTTTTTAAATAACTACATTGAAAGGCAGATAACATTAAAGGAGTTAACTCATTTAACCAAACTGATTGCTGGTGAAACTGGGGATTATGGTTTTGGTTTACAGGTGGGTAGAAATATTCACCCTTCAGATTATGGTTTGGTGGGTTATATGCTGATGAATTCCCGAACCTTGTTTGAAGCAACAGAACTAGCCGCTCAATACAAACATAGGTTAAATAAAGGGTTGTTGGCTTCGATTGAGCGTAAAGGTGATGAGATAATTTATCATGTCGAAAATACATTTAATCTGGATGTTATGAAGCCAATGGTTGAGTTGGACTTCGCCTCTGCGATTCAGTTTGCTCGTTTGTTAGCAGGACCGCATAAACAGAAAGGAATGAAGTTGAAAATGGTGGCGTTTCAGCATGAACCTTTAACTTCTGAGAAGCACTATCATGACTGTTTTCAATGCCCGGTTTCTTTTGACAAAGAGCAGAATCAATTGGTCATTGAGTATGAAATGCTTGATACACCCGTATATGGCGCTAATTCAAAAATTCTTATGATGCTGAAGAAGAAGCTTCAACAACAAGATAGAAATGGTACTAGGAAGCTGAGTGCCAGAGTGCATAGTTATTTGAGAGGTTATTTAGGCGAAGAATTACCTGATTTAGTGGTGACCGCTAAGCACTTCCATATGAGCCTGAGTGCTTTTAAAAAGCATTTGCAGTTAGAAGGAACAAGCTTTCAGCAAATCAGTGATGTGATTCGACGGGATGATGCCTGTCGGATGCTGAATGGAACATCCATGACAGTAAAAGAAATCGGTTTTCGGCTTGGCTTTTCGAGTACGAGTGCTTTTACTCGCGCTTTCAAACGGTGGATGGAGGTTGGCCCAAGTGAATTCAAAAAAACAGTATGAGGCCTTTGCATGGCTAGGTTGTTTGTAGGGCAGCCAAAAGTGAGTAATACATGTTTGTTAAAAGAGCGTAAGTGACCTGAACAGTGTTGTAATGTGTACTATATTGAATAGATGAATACATATAATAATCAGGCCTTATGGCGCACCTATCTTTTTATTGTTGGTTTTTCGTTTCTAGCCGCAACTACTTTTTTATACCTTAAATGGGTGGATATAAAGCGTGATGCTAATACAGAACAAACCTATGCCAATAACCTTGTTACCAATTCTATGGAGTCTTTACTTCGTAAGAATGAAACCATGCTTAACGTGTTGGGCAAACGCTTAGTCGAACTCACTGAACTTGGTGATATGAAGTTAGCGCAATTAATGGCTGATGAGGCACGAGATACAAATAGCGAATTTGCCGCAGTTAGTTTAGCTGGTGCGGCAGGTGAACTCATCTTGAATAGTTCGAATATCAACCGCCAACTTGCGGTGAATTTATTAGCTGAAGAAAATACCCGAGCAACATTTGAACAAGCACTTACGAGTGATCGCTTGGTGATGGGCAGAACCTATTTCATGAAGGCCATTCAGGAGTGGGTGATTCCGATTCTTTTGAGTATTAAAAATGAACGGGGGGAGGTGAATGCAGTAATGGGTGCAGCGATTCGTTTAGGGTCCGTGCATAGCCTTTGGTCTAGCGATAGCTTACCTGCTCATTTGAAGCTTATTGTGGTAAGAAAAGATTTATACCGACAGTATGTCTCCTTTCTCAAAGAAGAACAGTACAGTGAGTGGTATGACAACGCCGTGTCTGAAAGGCTGACCACTTTGGTGGATGACCTGCTCAATAAACAGGCTGGCTTAAGCCTGAAAGATATACGCACTGGTCAAAAATCAGCCCAAATTATGTTACCCAATAAAGAGGGAGTGCTTCATTTTAATATCATTACTTATGACACAGTGTATGAACATTACACTATAACCAGTACGCTCGTTAAAACACTTCTTGCTGAAATGATCTCCCCTTCCTTCTGGTTACTTGTAGTTCTGACGGTATTTAATATTGGTCTTTTTTTGATTTTTCGGTTTAATGGCCGTTTACAAAATGAAGCGAAAGACTCTCTGGCCTTTCAGGTGGAGCATGATTCATTAACAGCCTTACCAAATCGTCGATTTCTTAGTCGGGAGTTTTCTATCTGGAGTGAAAAATATCAGGGGCGATTTTCTGTTTTGTTTATAGATTTGAGTAATTTTAAAGCGTGTAATGACCTATATGGGCATTCAACGGGTGATAGAATTTTACGCGAAGTTGCCGTACGGATTACCAAGTCATTTTCTGGGTGTTTATGCATTCGTCAGGGTGGGGACGAGTTCATTATTCTTGGGCCTGAAAAAGATAAAGAAGCATTAACTAATGACTGCAATGAATTTTTAACCCAATTAAATAAAACGATTACTTTAGGGCATTTAGAGTTCTCAGTTAATGCCAATATCGGTATTGCACTCTCACCAAAAGATGGTGATAGCCTTGATGAGTTGCTACGTAAAGCTGATATGGCCATGTATGAAGCCAAACGTAAGCAAGAGGATATAGCGTTCTATTCCGAAAATCTGGAGCAAAAAGCAAAACAAGTTGCAGACATAGAAAAAGAACTTCGTCATGCACTTAAACGAAATGAGTTCTCAATGGTCTATCAGCCACAAATTGATGCAATGAGTAATGAAGTACTGGGTCTTGAAGCTTTGATTCGTTGGAATAGTGAAGTATTGGGTTTTGTGCCTCCAGACCAATTTATAAGTGTTGCTGAAGCAAATGGCTCAATTCATGCCATTGGGCAATTTGTCATTGAAACCGCCATGTCTGAATGTATTGAAATATCACGTAAAACTGCGCCAAGGGCGATTAAACTACGCTTGTCAGTGAATGTGTCCGTGAGACAGCTGTTAAGTGACGGGTTTATAGAAAACCTCATTGTAACTTTGGAAAAGTATGACCGTCAGGGGATTACATTCATGATTGAGGTAACAGAAAGTTTGCTTATTGAAGACCTTGATCGAGCTAAAAATATACTTTTCCATGCCAAAAAAGTTGGTATTTATGTCTCTCTGGATGACTTTGGAACAGGGTATTCGTCTCTGAGCGTCTTGAGCAAACTGCCTATTAATGAATTGAAAATTGACCGTAGTTTTGTGAATGACATTCTTGTGAATAAGCAGGATTGGCTGCTGGCAAAAAGCATTATTAATCTCAGCAAAAGTTTAGCTATTCCGGTTGTTGCAGAAGGCGTTGAAACAAAAGATCAGGCCGATATGCTCGCAGCTCATGGTTGCGATATTTTTCAGGGTTACTATTTTGCTCGCCCGATGAAAAAAGATGACATAATTGAGTTTCTTAATAAGCCGAAGATATGAATAAATATAGGGCTGGATCAAGGATAAAAGCTGGTCAAGTTACGTGAATTAAAGGAACAAATTGCTTAAACAAACGCCATAAACACCACAGATAAATAGACACTCAAGGCGATTAATAATGCTGTCAGTAGCATGAACATAAACCTTGATTTCTTATTCACTTCCGTAGGTTCAAAGGTCTCTTGTCGGCTTTGGTGTTCCTGATCAATATGCTCGACAAGCAGCTTCACATTACGAATATTCGCTTTAAAGGCGACATCTGCGATATCACCGGCAATGGGAACTAAACCTATCACCCAGTCGACCAGAATATTGCGTAGCATTTTCATTTTAACTGATCCGGACACACCCAACTTAAAGGCTTCGAATAGCAAATATAGCGATAGCATAAGACCGATTGTTTCGCCCACAATGGGGATCAGGCCAATGATTGAGTCGATACCAAAGTGAATTTTGGTAAATGGAATCCGAAATCGGCTATCTGTAAACTCAGCAAAGTGCGCAAGTCGTTTGAGTGTTGCCAGCAGCTCCTTATCTGATATGTCTTCATTCATATGACAGTATGTTCCTGATATCTATAAAGCATGATATATAAGTAAAAGTATCTGACTTGTTGAGCCGGTTGTCTACTGACATCTAAGCTAAAAAATAGAAAACATACCCCATTTGTCGGGGGACAATATAAATCAAATCTGACAGACTCGGATATTAGAGTATATAAGCAATATTGAACTTATTGCTTGGAAGTGAATTATCGCTTCTGCACTATCTACGTACTTGTTCATTGTTGGGGGCAATCACGTAGAAAAATAATAAAAATAGAGAATGACACTTCCTTAAATAGTACGAACCAAAAATAAAAATGATGGCATGACAGGGGCAGACTTGCTCTATGCTTTGCTCAATTAAAGGTAACTAAACATGAAAAAAATAATTAAACTCCCTCTGCTGGTAACGCTAACAGGCTTATTACAAGCATGCATAATAACGGAACCTGTTTCGCATACTGAAATGGGAGCAACAGAAAATAGTGCGTTTACGGCTGATGGTCGCTTATTTGTAGTCGGTGAAAATTCTGACAAGGAAAGCTGGATATTTGAGATTACTAAAAATACGGATGGGTCTTATTCTCATACCCAATACGTTAAGGGAACAACTGATGGAACCGTAAACGGTGGCATCAACAGTGCGACCCTTGGGGACGATTGCCGTTTTGCCGGTCTGACAGCGAAAGATTCACTGCTGTATGCTGCTTGTATCAACGAAGGTGGCTTTCTCAATCTAGGTGCTGAAGATATTTCTCTGTTTCAAGTTAACACCGAATTGAACCAAGAGTTGATAAAAACAGGGCGTATGACCGACAGCAACTTTATGCAACAAGATTCAGAAGCTGCATTTGACCCTAACTGGTTTATGGCAAATGGCATGGCTGTTGATGATGCAGGGCGTTTGTATATAAGTAATAGTAAAGCTTCACTTTCACCCAACAGGGATGCCATTTCACAAGTCACCATTACAGATAATGGCAACTCAAGCTTTCTGGACTTTAGCCATGAAACATGGATTTCAGGGAGTGAGTTTTTCCCCAATGGTGTACAAATAGAAGGCGATACACTCTATTATGCGGGAGGATCAGATATTATTAAGGCTAAAATCAATACTGATTTTTCAGCTAGTGAAACAAGGCTTCACTTCGATGGTGCTGACCTTGCAACGATCGATGATTTTGCTATTCATGATGGCTATATCGCTTATGCAAAGGTATCGGTTCCCGGATCTATTGTAGTTCTGAAGCCAGCTGAATTTAATACAACAGCGAAGTTTTATTTCTCAGTTCCAATGGCGGTGATACCAAGTAGCATTGTTTATCAGTCAGATATTCCTGCTGGAGAGTCATTATTTAATGAAGGGGATTTACTCGTCACCTCTTTCTTTAGTGGCGGCTTATTTCGAGTAGAGTTTTAAATAAATCTGGCAAAAATGAGAATCGCACTCTCTGCTATTCCGGTGCGGTTTTCACATTAAACTCTCACAGCGCTGTTATTCCGATGTGTCTCTCAACCCTGTCATTCCGGTAGTTTTTTTAGCCGAAATCTACCTGTTCTTAGGGTTGTTTAGCCAAAAATCTATCGTGCAATGCTCTTCTGTAGTTTGGGTTTTTAGATAGAAAAATATTTGTGATGCTCATTTTATTTTACAGGAACTAATAATTAAACCATTCACTAGCCTTAAAAATGTATCTTGTGTTTGGACAAGGTCATAACTTAAGTCTCTACGAAGTAACTTCCACAAATAAAGCTCAGTTGCCGCAACAAAGGCTGTTAATTGTTGTTCATAGCTACTATTTGTTTCACATGGTAGGAATGGCGCAAATATACGTTTACACCATTGGCGATGATAAACTCTTCCTGCCTTTAGTACTTTTGTCGCAGCAACTATTTGGTTTTCCAGTGCTAACGTTTGAATTATTGCGTCACCGTATGTTTCATAATCGGCTAATAGGTAGCGTATTGCGCCTTCAATATCACCCACCTCCGCTTTTTCCCGGTCAGTTTTCATGTTGGCTGCATTGTTTTGTATACCGGTTTCAAATAAACCTTCTTTAGAACCGTAGCGCCGGATAATCGTTCTAACGGAAACGCCCGCCCGTTCAGCGATGGCCTCTAAGGTAATCTCGGCAAAGGGACGCTCCCGCCATAATTCAGCCGTCGCTGAAAAAATAGCAAGCTCTGTTTGCGCCGCAGATTCTGCCCTTTTGGACATTTGATAAGGTCGTTTTGTTTCTGAATCATCCATGACGTTAATCATGCCATGAAATGAGTTGATAACAATAGGGGTTATATCAAAATGTGCTAGAAGTCTTACTTGGAAAATATTTGGTGTCACCGGCATTGACATTAAATAATATGGTGTCACTATAGGTGACACCAATATGTGAAAGCTGAAAGTAAGGTGAAATAATGAGTGCTCAAGTTTGTCTACTAGAATCTAGGTTGGTTGCGCAAGGAACGAAAACCGTCCATGCCTTATTTGCCGAATATGCTCAAAATAACGAGCATCATTCAAAGCTGATTTATGCAGACAAATCAATATCCTATGCAAAGCTTCATCGACACTCGGATGAACTAGCCAGCGCTTTAATAAATCAAAATATTCAAATTGAAAATCTGGTAGGCGTTTTGATGGAGCGTTCGATTGATGCCATTGTCAGCCAGTTGGGGGTATTGAAAGCCGGTGGAGCATATCTACCACTTGCCCCAAATGATTATCCTTTGGAGCGTATCGAAGTCATTTTTGAAGATGCCCAAGTCAATTATGTCGTTACTCAAAAGAAATATAAGAGTTTGGTAGAAAAGTTACAGGAATCTTTGGGGCGACCATTAAAATGCTTGTTTATTGATGACCAAAATGACCTTGCCGCGAATGAAGAAACAAACTCGAATTTAGGAAATATTCAGATTGGTCCGGATAATTTAGCCTATGTCATGTACACCTCGGGTTCAACGGGCAAGCCAAAAGGTGTGATGATTACGCACAGGAATATTGTCAGCACCGTTAAAGACACGACTTATGTTAATTTTTGCCAGACAGATTCAGTATTACATGCCGCGCCAATTTCATTTGATGCGGCAACCTTTGAAATTTGGGGGGCGCTATTAAACGGTCTCGACTTGCACATTATTCCAGAAAAGGTTGTCCATGATTTTAATGCGTTTGCCGACTATGTTCGCAATCGTCCTATTTCAATTGCGTGGCTGACATCAGCCTTGTTTAATTTATTGACTGAAACACGGCCAGATTTTTTTGAGTTTTTGTCACAGCTAATGGTAGGGGGTGAAGCTTTATCAGCCAAGCATATCAACCGTATTCGCTCATGTTTCCCGCACCTGAAAATTCGTAATAACTATGGCCCCACTGAGAATACGATATTCTCCACCAGTTTTTTAATTGAAAAGACTTATAACAGCAATATACCAATCGGCTCAGCGATTATCCAAAAACGGGCGTACATTCTGAATGAGAACATGGAAATTGTTCCCCCTTATACAACTGGCGTTTTACATGTTGCCGGAGAAGGGCTTGCGAGAGGTTATTTGAATTTACCAGCAGAAACCCGAGAGAAATTTGTTCCAGACCCTTTTTTTAAAGGCGAGCGAATGTACTTTACCGGTGACCTGTGCCGTTACAATGAATATGGCGAAATTGAATATATTGGCAGAATTGATGATCAGGTAAAAATACTTGGTCACCGTATTGAATTGGGTGAAGTTGAATCTATTTTGCGTTCATGCCCTCAGGTTAATCAAGCGGTAGTGTTGCATAAAAATATAGGATCGAGCCTAAAAGGTATGGCTGCTTATGTCGATTATGCAAAGCATGATTGGCTTAAAGTGAAAGCCTTTATTGATGCCAAGCTACCTCAATATATGATACCGGGTTATTTTGAAAAACTGAGTGACTTTCCGATAACGTCTAATGGTAAAGTTGACCGTCAATCAATGCTTGCATGGCCGATAAAAAATACCTTTGAATTTATCGACACCTCGGGTCTGAGCACACAGAATCAGCCAAGCAAAGGTTCTGGTATTGACGCGTCAATACTGGCCATTTGTGGCAAAGTATTGGGTTTAAATGAGGTGAATCCCGAGCAAGATTTTTTCGACTTAGGGGGCGATTCATTATCAGGTACCCGTTTGATTATTGCTTTAGAGCAGGCGCTCAATATTGAACTGCCAATGCATGTGCTTTACGAGAATCCGGTGATGGGTGATTTTGTTCAATACATTGAAAACGCAAGGTCAGCACCTGAAAAGAACAGCAATGCGAAAAAAACTCCTTTGATGTTAGCTGAAGATGCCCAGTTGGATTTTGATATTTCGCTAAATGGAAGACGTGCGCATATTCCTCCAAACCTTAATGACTCTTCCGGTCATGTTTTTTTAACCGGAGCGACAGGCTTTTTCGGGTCTTTTTTAATAAAAGAATTACTGAGCACCACGAAAGCAACTCTCCATTGTTTGGTTCGTGCAAGGGATACAGCCCATGCACAAGAGCGTATTTATGGCACGCTGAAACAATATAAAATTTCGCTTACAAATGCCGAGAAAAGTCGAATTATTGCTATTTCTGGTGATCTTACCAAGAAATTTTTAGGGCTGGATCAAGAACAATTCGATGCCTTAGCCGGTACAGTGGATATGATTTTTCATAATGGTGCAGCGGTCAACTATGTTGATTCCTATTCAACCCTAAAAAAAGCGAATGTTTTCGGTAGCCAGGAAGTGATTCGTCTAGCCTGTCATCAACGTATTATTCCACTCCAGTATATCTCGAGTATTTCAGTGTTTGAAACGCTTGGTTTTTTTACCGGACGAGAGATGATTTATGAAAATGAAGGCGTTGAAGACAGTGAAAATTATGTGCGTTTAGGTTACAGCCAGAGCAAATGGGTAGCAGAAAAAATGATGGAGAACGCTCGTGATAAAGGGCTGCCCATTAATATCTTTCGTAGCGCTTATATTATGGGGCATTCTGAAACGGGGGTGTCCAATACTACTGACCATATCGCCCGTTATATAGCGGGGTGTATCGAAATGGGCGCGGCCCCTGTGCTGGAAGAGTATGCTTCTTTGGCGCCAGTAGATCAGCTAAGCCGTGTTTTAAGCTATGTCGCCACACATAACCCAACCGCGGCGAAAACTTTTCACCTATGCAATCCATCGTTTATCACGGTAGGTGATATCTATCAGAAAATTCAGGATGTTGGTTTTCCTCTGGCGCTGGTGAGTTATTCCGAATGGAAAGAGCGCTTGAAAAAGATACCAGAAACGAACCCACTATACCCTTTATTAAGCCTTCATATTCATGCTGTATCGGGCCATGAGCAGACATTACCTGAGATGTATGAGAAGAATACGCGCTTTGATTGTCGTCAGCTAATCGGAGCGCTTGAAGGTTCCGGGATCCAAATCAGTATGGATGACCCAGCTATCACTGAGCGGTGGTTGTACAACTATGCTGAAGCGGGGTTGATCTCGGAAAAGACTTTTGCCCAAGTTCAACGAGTTAAGCTTCAACAAGTTAATGGATAGAATCACAACACTCAACGATGGACGTGACGAGAGTAACATTATGCAAAATTTAGGAACCCACAACACCAATTCAACACAGCACAACGACAATATTAACGCTTATTATGATTCGCCTGCGGTACTACTCTTTGAAGAATTGGCGCAGCAACAGATCCACTTGGGATATTGGGACGATAAATACCCTCATGTGGGTTTCGCTCAAGCAGCTAAGCGCTTAACTCAGATTGTGATTGACCAGATCGATATCCCGAAAGGTGCTAACTTTTTGGATATTGGTTGTGGCTGTGGTCTTCCTGCCATTGAAATCGTAAAGCAAAAAAACTGCTACCTTGAAGGCATCACGATTAACCCTCAGCAACAAGCAAAGGCTTCAACTCTGGCTGAAGTGTCAGGGGTCTCCAACAGGGCGAGTTTCTGTGTGGGCGATGCGTCTGATTTGCCTTATGCTGATCATCAATTTAACGGTGCGTTGTTACTAGAATCGATCCATCATATTGGTCATCAAGAAGCATTGGCTGAAGCATGGCGGGTATTAAAACCGGGCGGCACAGTATTGATCGCAGATGGCGTGGTTCTAAAAGATGAGGTGGCTGATACTAACAAATCGATGCTTGCTGAAACTTTCGTAGCAAAATCACTACTAACAGAAAGTGAAATAAAGGCTCAACTGAAACAAACGGGGTTTACGGATATTGAAGTGATTGACCTGACGCAAGCAATTCAGCCAACCTGGTCGAAATTAGTTGAAGCCACCAGCCTTAATAAAACAGCAATTATAAAAGAGTATGACATCGCATTTTTTGAAATGCTGCTCGATTTTTGGGAGCAAATGAGTTTAGTCTGGTCTCAAAATGCAAAATACCTGATTATTAAAGCGAATAAGGTTTAGTTAGTTTAACTCAATATCCCTGTCATACCGGTGGTGTTTTGAGCCGGTATCCATCTGTGTTCAAATGAGGTATTAAAGAAGTGGATTCCCGCTCAAGTGACTGCTGTAATGACAGGGGGAGTGAACTGGAATGGTAAGGGTTAGGGTTAGGTCTAGGAGGCGTGGGCCGGAACAGCATAAGCATAGAGAAAGAAGTGATCCGGTATACTGATTGATTCAGTTAATAAGTTTGTACTACACAGGGCGCAGAGAGTCACAATGGAAGCTAAATTATCATTTTTATTTGTCACATGGGAAGGCGGTGGTAATGTCCCGCCTGTGCTTGGTTTAGCGGCTAGTTTAATTAAGCGAGGGCATCACGTTCGTATTCTGACCGAGCCTTGTTTGAAAGAAGCGGTTCATAAAATTGGTGCTGAGTTCATTGTTTTTAAAAAGCACTTTACCCGTACTGACCCGACGGTGGATATTATTCAGGATTGGCAGGCCAAACCGTTAACAATTCCTGCCGTTGATAATGTTCTGATTCGTCCGGCCATGGATGTCGCCAAAGAAACCCAAATAATATTGAACCAAGAAAAAATCGATGTTGTTGTCGCAGATTTTATGATGATTGGTAGTTTAATTGCGGCTGAAGCAATGGGGATAAAAAGAGTAGCCTTGTTCCATATGCCTGAATACCTACCTGGTCCCGGAAGACCACCAGGAGGCATGGGCTTACTACCTTTAAATTCTCGTTTAGGCCGCTTACGAGACAAAATTCTGACCAAGATATTTTATCGGGTTCTTAATCAATATTTGCCGCCATTGAATACCGTTAGGCAAACTTTTTCGCTTCCTGTATATCAATCAATCGATGAAATTTATCACCAAGCTGACTTACGGCTCATTCAAACAAGTAAAGCCTTTGATGCACCGATTTCGCCCGCACCAGAGAATGTACGTTATGTCGGGGCTGTATTAGATGACCCCGGTTGGATCGATTCTGGTGCAGAATTTTGGCCTGAAAATGATTCGCGCCCCTTTGTTGTGGTGAGTCTGTCTTCTACGTTTCAAAATCAGCGCTCAGCTCTAGATCGAATAATTCATGCACTTTCCGGTATGGATATTCGCTGTCTGGTGACTTTGGGGCCAGCAATGGAAAACGAAACCTTTAAAGTGCCTGAAAATATTGTGGTGTTGTCAGGCGTTCCGCATAGTCAGGTATTTCCTCAGGCCGACGCGGTAATTACCCATGCCGGCCATGGAACTGTTATGCGAGCTTTAGCGCATGGTCTTCCATTAGTGTGCTTGCCAATGGGGCGAGATCAAATAGACAATGCGGCCTTGGTTGCGCACCATGGCGCTGGCCTAAAATTAAGTGCCAAAGCAAGGTCAAACCAAATTTCAAAGGCCATTAAGCGCGTGCTTGAAGAACCGGGTTTTACCAAAAATGCACAAGCCCTTCAGAAAGATATTCTTGCTGATGCCAAAGCAAATACCGCTGAGCAACAATTAGAAAATTTGGCGACCGTATAGTTGATGGTTACACCTTCGGGTATAAGAATGTTAGTGCATCTTTTGTACTAGTAACCGTCTTATGTAATATCAGTAGCTTCTCTTGTCTGTTTTGAGCCGGTATCCATGTATACAGTACTTCACTACAAACTAGCTCTGTTGATTAGGCGCTATCCCACTTTGACTTCTTGAATACGAGTCAATAATTTTCAAACCTGTAAAGGTCGCCACTAAAAGACCTTTCATATGGTTTTTGATGGCTGCTTAATTTCCTGCAGCAGTCGCTTCACCTGTGTAGATGATGTACTCCGCCAAACTGATTTTTCCGTCTTCGTCGAAGTCAGAAAAAGAAAATGATTTCGCCAGCGACAAAGTAGCTGAAGCTTCTTCAAATGATAAAGATCCGTTATGGTCGGCATCAAGGGCGTTGAATTCTTTTTCAGATGCGAGCTGTTCGTAGCCCCTATTTTCTATTGCCAAGACACTGCTTTCAACTGCGTACAGTTCTGATTGGTTATGGCTCAGACGGCTTTTTGCCAAGGGGAATCCTGCATTAGCCGCCATTGAATACCAGCTATTAGCATATTGTAAAACGGTATGCTGATTAGCCCCCACTTCTACTTCATTGAAGCCTTTGCCATCTTCATGTTCACTCAAGGCTAAAGATAAAAAGCATTCGCCTTTTTGATAAGCCGCTTCGGGTAAAATAATTTTGTTATTGTAATCTGAACTGAAGCACTCATGAAAGGGGCCGGTACCATCCGAAGAGCTGGTATTTACGGCTTCTTGAATGTCGGTGTTTTCTCCGGCGCAGCCTGCCAAGAGTAATATGACTGATGTGGCTAGTAAATAATTATTCATGGTTAGTCTCCTTCATATAAGTTGCTTAAACTTTGAAAAAAACCTGTATTCTCACGTCAAAACGGTCAACCTTATGCTTTATACAGCTGATATTTATGCTTCAGGCTAACGGTATTAACTGCTTTAAGTATAGACCTTGCTGTATAAAATTCGTACTATTTTTGAGTCAATTAAATCAAGCATAAGCCAATAAAGCATCATCTGACTAATATTTTAACTTGAATTACTGGCAAGGCAGGGGTAAGGTTAACGCTGTTTACTTAACAGTGTTAACCAATAAAACGAATAAGGTTTGATTTATGCCTAAAGCACCACGTACTGCTGAAGATGTTATTGCTGTAAAGATGCAGATTATTGAGGCAGCAAAAGAGATTATCTGTAAAGACGGTTTTAACCAGCTCAGTATGAGAAAGCTAGCTGCTGCTTTAGGAATGACAGCCACGAATATTTATAACTATTACTCAAATAAAGATGAAATTTATCTGGGAATACAGACGGCTGGTTTTGCCATGTTGCTGGAGCGCTTTCAAAAAGTAGAGCGGCAGTTTGATTCGTCGCCGAAAGTGCTTGAAGAGTTTGTCAGTGCTTATCTCGATTTCGGTATGAATAATCCCGATTACTATGAAGTCATGCTAGGGGGTAATACACCAAAGTATGCTGATTATGTCGGTACCGACTTGGAAAAAGTTGCTTTCGATGAAAAACAAACGGCTTTAGCCGTGTCCAAAATGATGACCCAAATCGTCATGAATCTCACCGGAATGTCGAAAGACGATGCAAGCTATCGGACTATTCAGGCTTGGGTAACACTGCATGGTGTGGTGTCACTGCATAATAACCGGGTGCTTCAAGAGATGGATACAGATCTGAATAAAACGATAGAAAGAATATGTAAAGAATTGCTTTTACCGTTAAAGCCATAGGCGCCCTTGAAAGAGGGCTTATGTGTGACGGTAAATGGCAAGGACAGCGCCAAAACAGGAATTAGTCATATCAAATAAAAACTAACTGAATTTATTAGAAATTCAGATACACAAAATGCAAGCTCTCAATGATGAGGATTTAAGATGAACAAGTTAAGTCATATTCCGTTCGTTCCTGAACAGTTGAATCGATTATCTTTCAATGAGGTGTTTAACAACACCATTCGAAAACCTTTGTTGAATCCTGCTACGCATGTGTTATTGCGACTTCTGGCTACCCAGTTTTCTTTGCGGCCATCCTTAAAAAAATACCTGAAAGGTGTCGATGGCTGGATCAATTTTAGTATCGGTTTTAAAACCCGTTCCGGTAGTGTTAAGCAGGGAATCTCATTTCACAACGGCAAAATAAAAGTGCTGGCCAGTATTCCTGAAAATGCCGATGCAGTTTTAACCTTTAGTCATGAAGATGCTTTAGTGGATATGTTCCGCTTGCCGCCAAACGAAGCGCTTAATCTTGTTTTGAAAAACCGGGTTGTTCTGGAGGGAAATCTCGCCTATTTACAAACCTTTAATTTCTTTGTGTCTTTGTTGATGGAAGATAAACATCAGAAGATGCTCAAAAAAGCGCAGCATGCTGACCAACAAGAACGGCAAACAAATTACGGTGGAGAGGACGCTTCGCTTTCAAAAGAATTTGAGGCGCGTCCTCAATATCGAATGACTTGTGACCGTAAAAAAGCGAAACAAGACCCAGGGGTTCATTATCTGGATGACCCTTATCTCCCTGAATATTCGATGGATAACTTTCCTCGCTTGCGTGTTTTTTTGGATGACCACCTTAACCACAAAGCAGAGGTGTGTGCCGAAAGGGCAAAGTGGTTGACCAGATATTATCGAGACAATGGTTTTGAGAAAGACAGTGAAGGCAATAAACCTGCGCCAGAGGTTCGTCAGGCGCGGGCATTCAAATATTTAATGTCCAACAAACGCCCTATTATTCGTGGTGATGATTTGTTAGCAGGAACAAGTTCAAGTAACCCGGTAGCGGGAAGTGTCGTTTATCCGGATGCTCAGGGTGTAATGATTTGGGGGGAGTTATTATCGATTGATAAGCGTAGTCTGATTCCATTTGATATATCTAAGGAAACCATTGAAAGCCTTCACTTTGATATTTTTCCGTTTTGGGCTAAACGTAATTTTAACGAATGGATGCGCGTACAAAACGATTACCCTATTTGCCAGAAAATTAATGAACGCTGGGTGGCTTACTTTGTTTGGAAGAGTATTGGTATTTCTCATACCATACCTGATATTCCTCGACTGCTGGAAAACGGTACACTTGGCATCATCGATGAAATTAAGCAGCGCTTAAGCGCGAGTGACCCGGCTGCCAAGGCGGGAAAAAATGCCTTGGAAGGGATGATGCTTTGTCTGGAAGGTATAAATACCTACGCAGAAAATCTGGCAAAGGAAGCTGAGAAACAAGCGACTGTTGAAGCAGAACCCAAGCGTCAGAAAGAGCTGCTTAGGCTAGTTGAGATTTGTCGTAAAGTACCGATGCAAGCACCGGAAACCCTAGATGAGGCATTTAACGCACTCTGGATTACTTGGGTCGGTTTGCTGAATGAAAATGCCGATACCGGGCTTTCTGTCGGTCGTCTTGATCAATGGTTACAGCCATTCTTCGAAAGCGATATGAAAAAGCTTTCCAGTCCCAAAGAGCGAAAGGCGTATATTAGGCATGCGATTGAATTGGCCGGTTGTTTTTTCATGCGTTGTACCGATCATTTCCCACTTGGGCCTGACATCGCTAACTTTCTCTTTGGTGGCGCCTCGTCTACTCAGGCATTAACGTTGGGTGGTGTGACACCTGAGGGTAAAGATGCGGTCAATGATATGACTTACATCTTCCTCAAAGTGACAGAGATGCTGTCTATTCGAGATGTGAATGTGAATGCTCGCTTTAAAAAGGGCATTAATAGTGATGCCTACTTGGATCGTTTATGTGAAGTCAATTTTATCACTGCCGGAACACCGTCAATGCATAATGATGATGCTGTGTTTGCTTCGCTTGAACCTCATGGTTATCCCAAAAATCTGATTCGGGACTGGTCTGCAACCGGCTGTGTTGAACCTACTTTATCAGGTAAGCACATGGCTCATACCGGTTCGATTTTAATGAACTTGGTGGCTGGCATGGAGATGGCGCTGAATGATGGTTATCACCCACTGATGAACTGGCATCTGGGGCCAAAAACCGGAAAGGTGGATAGTTTTGATTCATTTGATGCATTCTTCACTGCGTATATGAACCAGCAAACCTTTCTGATTGATCAGGCGGTTGAATTGAATAATGCTTTAGCTGAAATTCATGCCCAATACCGCCCGACACCGCTACTCAGCGCCTTGATGGATGGCTCAATAAAAAAGGCCAAAGATGTCACTAATGGTGGGGCTTTATACAATTCATCGGGCGTTTCTAACATCGGTCTGGCCGACGTAACCGATTCATTGTTGGTGATTAAAAAGCTGGTGTTCGATGAAAAGCGTTTTTCATTTTCTGAGCTCAAGCGAGCGCTTGACACTAATTTTGAAGAGAGCCCAGCATTACGGGCTTTAGTGCAAAATAAAGTACCCTTATTTGGTTCTGGTGATCCTGATGCTGTCTCAATGGCAAACCGGGTCGCAGGTGCTTTTCATGGTTATTATAATCAGTGTCGTAATTATCGTGATGGACCTTATACTGCTGGCTTTTGGTCTATGTCGCAGCACGTTGCGTACGGCTCACTTTCTGGAGCGTTGCCTTCGGGACGCTTAGCTGGAAAAGCATTCACGCCGGGGTTGACACCACAGCCATCTGCGTCAAAGAACTTTCTCGATAATATCTGCGATGTGGCGAAATTGAACCCGGAATTTATGGATAATAATATTGCTTTCAACGTTAAGTTGATTCCCGATTCAAAAGACACTCGTGAAGAAACCGTCAATACCATGAGCTCCTACGTGAAGACTTATTTTGATCATGGTGGAATGCAAATGCAGTTCAATGTCGTTACTTCAGAAACCCTAAGAGATGCCATGGCGCATCCAGAGAATTATCGTAATTTGCTGGTGCGTATTTCCGGTTACAACGCCTACTTTGTCACCCTCAATAAAGAGATTCAAATAGAGTTGATTGAGCGAACGGAGTACGGTTTATGAATGTTGAATGGTCTAAAAAATCAGCACCGCTGATACTCGATATAAAAGGCAACGCTTTGGATGATGGGCCCGGCATACGTTCGGTCGTTTTTTTCAAGGGCTGTTTACTGAATTGTGATTGGTGCCATAATCCAGAGAGTATTTCTAAAGATGGTGAAATTTCTTTTGAAGCGAAAGAATGTCTGGGGTTTGATTCATGTGGCACCTTATGTCAGGAAAGTTGTTCGGAACAAGCCATTACTTTTAACAACAAAGAGCTGATTGATCGTGATAAATGCACGCTTTGTTATCAATGTGTTGAAGCTTGTCCCTCAACAGCCATTACACAAGTCGGCGAAATGATGTCCGTTGATGAAATCTGTCAGCGGGTATTAAAGTACAAATCATTTTATGACAGCTCCGGTGGAGGAGTGACCCTCTCCGGCGGTGAGCCGACGCTGCACATGGAATTTGTTTCAGCGCTACTCAAAAAATTAAAGGCAAATGGCGTTCATACACTGTTGCAAACGTGTGGGCTCTTCCCTTATGACAAGTTTATTGATTTGCTCTATCCTTGGTTAGACACCATTTATTTTGATATTAAACTGTATGATGAAGACCAGCATCGACAGTATTGTGGTGCCAGTAACGACGCTATTTTGAGTAACTTTGTGAAGCTTCATCAGCGGTATTTAGAGGGCGGAGTCGAAGTTCTGGCTCGCACGCCCTTAGTGCCGGGAATTACAGACTCAGAATCAAACCTGAAGGCTATTGCTCAATTTCTGAAAGCGCATAATGTAAGTCGGACTGAGCTGATGACCTATAACCCCATCTGGCAAGATAAGCGCGATAAGCTTGGATATAGCGTGAATACTGATTCTGAAAATGATCATTCATTGAAACAATGGATGAGCCAGACTCAAATTGAGCAATGTGAAAATATTTTCAAAGACGCCGGATTGCAGTTTGTTTGAAGGTGTTTACGCATCTCTGCCCTTATTGTTGAGATTCTTGGTAGTATCTCTTCAGCTATTTTCTATAACCTCAAGGTCTGAAAAACACTTGGGGCTTTTGTCTCACAAAAGACTGTTTAATACTAGGAAAGACCAACTCACTAGTGGTTGAAAAACTTTGGGCACATTTGAATGCATAAAATGACATGGATAATCATTCAACACATATTGTTTTTAGTGCTTATATTTCCATTGCATGTTTCTGGCGAGGTTATCTTTAAAGGTCGCTCGGAAGGTATGGCATACCAGCTTGAAGTTATTGCAGATGGTTTGGGTGTTCCATGGGCGATGGCATTTTTAACGAATAAACAACTACTCATCACAGAGCGTGGCGGAAAGCTTAAACTGCTAGATCTTGATAATGGGCAGTTAAAGATAGTGAGTGGTATTCCTCCCGTTTACGCTACAGGCCAAGGCGGACTTTTAGATGTTGCCTTACCGCCGGGGTATCACGAAGACGACTGGATTTACCTTACGTACAGCAAACCCGTTAATAAATTGAGTGCTACCACGCTGGCTCGGGCCAAATTTCGTAATGGCGGCTTGGTAGATTGGAATGACTTGCTGGTGACTAAGTCGATGACAGAGACAAGCCGGCATTACGGAAGTCGCATTGCATTTGACGATGATGGACACTTGTTTTTTTCCGTTGGTGATCGAGGTAAACGGTCTAACGGACAAAACTTATTCACGCATTCTGGCAGCGTGCTACGGCTCAATCTTGATGGCAGTGTGCCGAAAGATAACCCCTTTATACCGTATAAAGGAGGGCTTCCTGAAATATGGAGTTATGGTCACCGAAACCCCCAAGGATTAACTTACGATTTAAAAAACAAGCGCCTTTGGTTGATAGAGCATGGCCCAAGAGGTGGAGACGAACTGAATCTTATTCTTGCCGGGAAAAACTATGGTTGGCCGGTTATTTCTTACGGTAAAGAGTATTGGGGGCCTATTAATGTGGGGGAAGCGACGGCAAAGGTCGGTATGGAGCAGCCTGTTAAATATTATGTCCCGTCAATCGCTCCTGGAAGTTTATTACTTTATTCCGGTTCAGCGTTTCCAGTCTGGAAGGGTGACTTATTTGCTGGCGCGTTAAAACTGACACACTTGAACCGAATTCAGCTAAATAAAGCTGGTCATGAAAGCGGTGAGGAGCGTTTGTTAGAAAACCTGAATGAGCGAATACGCTCGCTTGTGCAAAGCCCGGAAGGCTGGATTTATTTATCGACAGACAGCGGTAAGATTATGCGTATCACTCCGGCAGCTTAACTAGCTTCTTCATATCTAACTTAGGCAGATTATCTCGGGAGAATCAATACGCCCGAGATGTCTTATAATGACTTTAAGCCGATTAACAGCAGTTGTGATGAGTATCATTAATGAAACAGTGGGCGAGTATTCTGCTCTAGAATTATCTCATAGCGCAAAATTACACCGTAATGTTGATGGTTACTGATTCAAGAATTTTTTTACACCCATTAAGGGGTTAGATATTTTGTAGTAATTGGTCGGCAGTAAACGGTAAAGCCAATCAACCAATTTCGCATCAGCCCCAATTAAAACTCTAAAGGTTTTTTTGCGCATGCCTTTTTCAATCGTTTTTGCTGCTTGTTCGGGGGTCGTGCGTGCAACTTTGGCGAAGTGTTGTCCGAGGTGGTCTGGGGCTTTAATATCGGCTTCAGCGTAGTTAGCGATATTGGTTCGAATACCTCCTGGCATCACGCAAATAACATCAATACTCTTTTTCGAAAAAATCATGTCTTGCTTCAGCGCCTCGGTAAAACCCCGAACAGCAAATTTTGATGCATGATACGGCGTGACCAAGGGCATGGTGATTAAACCAAAAATAGAGGCAACGTTTACAATCATCCCGCGTGTTGATTTTTCTAATAGTGGCAGCATTTCACGACAACCCATCACCACGCCATTCAAGTTCACATCCATGACTTTGTTGAAAAGCGCTTCAGACGTTTCATCAAAAAAACCAAAGGATAGCATGCCTGCATTGTTTACCAAGACATCGAGATAACCAACTTTACTGTCAATTTCTTTAACCAGTGCCAGCCAATCAGATTTTTTAGTAACGTCTGCTGTTTTGTAGATTAAGACAGATGAACCTAATTCTTTGGCAGTACGTGTTAAATTGTCGGTATTGATATCAGTCAAAATGAGTTGGGCACCCTGAGAGGCGAAAAGTCTAGCGAGGGCTTGTCCGATACCTGAACCTGCGCCAGTAATAAGAATGTGTTTATTTTTCCATATGGTCGTCATTATTTTCTCTCTTTTTACTCGTGTTTATGCAAGGTGTGTTTCGAGGTTAAGATTAGTATTACTGGGTGCAGATTGTGTCGCTAACCAAGTAAACAAACTATGTTTTATATTTGGGAAATGGCTGCCGCCTATTGTCCAATGACACGCACCTGGAAATTCTTTTATTGTCACGTTGTTCGTATAGTTTTTTGCAATTTTGTGCTGCATTTTTATAGGGGTGATTTTGTCTTCAGTCCCGCCCATAACCAATACCGGACATTGTATTTTATGGTATTCAACCTTGGTAGGGGGTTGTCTAAACATAAACCACATGGAAATTTGCCAAGAGGCTAAACCTGATTCAAAGGTTGAATTTTGTGTGATTTCACGATGCACTGCTGCATTTTGAGAGTTGGCTATTCCATAACGAATATTCTTCAGCAGTAGGTTGGTGGTTGATCGCCATAGTGGGAATTTAAACAGGTTATGACCAAAGGTACGTATCACTGACCAACTCCAGCCGTTGATACCAGCAGGTGGTGCAGAAGAAATCAGTACCAGTTTTTCACAGGGGTACTTTGCTGCAATGAGTTGCGCAAGCAAACCTCCCATGGAGTGACCAACAAGAATAGGGGGCTGGTCTAGCGTATCCATAAATTGACCTAAAGACTGTAGGTAATCCTGAATGCTTGATCTGGCTAGTTGACTACGTTGTTTTGTATCAAGTTTATTTTTAGGGAAATGCATCGGCAAACGAGGCGTGTGCGAGACATAGCCTTCATCCTCAAATGCCTGTTTAATTTCGACAAGCGTATCAGGGGTGCTCCACATACCATGAATAATCACGACCGGTGGTTTTGAATTTGTTGGTTTTGAAATTATATTTGAAGCTTTATTTGACGTCATAATGACAAGCCTTTATGCGATAGATTTTGTTTTTTGTTTAGACTTATTTTTAGCGCCCGACTTGGTTACAGGTTCTGGTTTTTCAGTATCGCTTGCCTCATCCTTTTCGCTATTGTTAACAGCTTGTGACTTATGGAATTCTGCTAATGAATCGTTGTCATCAAAGCGCAAAACATCATCGACCAGTTTGCTGTGTTTAATCGCAAATACATCTTTAAAGTAGAGGTCTTTATTGCACCAAGGGAATTCAGTTCCCTGACTTGGTATGCGATCTAGAGCACGTTGCACATAACCCGATTGTAAGTCCAGTAGTCTTGCTCTTTTCGCATTAGGTTCCTGATGAGGGTGAACACTCTGGTAGCCATTTTGTTCCATGTGTTCCAGAAGTCGGCACACGTAATCAAAAGTTAGTTCGGCTTTTAGTGTCCATGATGAATTGGTATAACCAAATACCCAAACAAAGTTTGGCACCTGACTGAACATCATGCCTTTGTAATTGGTGAGTGTATTACCTACAACAGGATTTCCATCGACACTTAATTTCATTTTCCCCCAAAGTTGAACATCTAAACCTGTCGCCGGTACGATGATATCTGCTTGAATTTCTTTCCCTGATTTCATCAAAATACCTGATTCAGTAAAGCGTTCAATATGGTCGGTTATGATTGACGTTTTACCTGACCTGACAGAATTAAATAAATCGGCATCAGGTACTAAAGCCATGCGTTGATCCCAAGGCTTATAAGTCGGTTTGAAATGCTCGTCAACATCAGCTGCTCCTGCCAAGGCTTTTTCGTTCATGTTGCGCACTAGTTTGCGTACAAAGTTAGGAAAACGTTTGGATAAAACAAATGACAGTTGCTGCAATGTAGTATATTTGGCCCGCATAATTCGGTTGGTGATGCCTGCCGGTAAAATGCGTGACAGTATGCGAAACAGTACATCTGAAGCGGGGCGTGAATACACATAACTGGGTGACCGTTGAATCATGGTGACATGGGCCGCTTTCTTTGCCATGGCAGGCACCACGGTAACTGCCGTTGCACCACTGCCGATCACGATGACCCGTTTGCCGCTATAATCTAAGTCTTCTGGCCAATGCTGTGGATGGGCTATGGTGCCCTTATAATCGTCATAACCTTCAAACTTCGGTAAATAACCTTGCTCATAATTGTAGTAACCACTGCAACAGCTTATAAATTTAGTGGCAATTTTATACTCCGAACCATCCTGTCTTGAGATCGTCACTAGCCAATGGTTTTGGCTTGAGTCCCAATTTGCCGATGTGACTTTTTGTTGAAAACGAATGTAATGCTCTAAGCCCTCGTCGCGTACCATTTCGCCAAGATAGTTATTAATACGCTCTGCAGAGCCGATGTATTCTTTATCGGTCCAAGGTTTGAAAGAGTATGAAAAAGTGTACATGTCAGAGTCTGAGCGAATGCCCGGGTATTTAAATAAATCCCAAGTACCTCCGATATTTTCACGACCTTCAATCACAGCAAAAGAAGTATGTGCACGCTTCTTTTTTAAGTTGTAGCACATACCTAGGCCGGAAATACCTGCGCCGACAATTAATACATCTAACGTTTCAACTTGCTCGTTCGTCATTATATTGTTTCAACCTCGTGTTGTTATCGCTATTACATTGCTTATTAGGGGCTTAGTTTTGGTTTTATTTTTAAGCCAGCGTGGTTGTATATAAGATAGTGACCGGCAGTCACAAAATATAGGGTGGAACCTGTCAAAAACTGACTTATTCGGCCATACTGACTTCTGAAGATAGTTTTTCTACCTATAAAGGTATAGCTGGTTAGGTGATTATTTGGAAAAGGTAAGCGAGATAGAGCGATGCTGAAACAAGGACAAAGTAAAAAAAAACAATCTATCCTAGGTTTGATTCCTTTATTTAAAGCAATCGAAGAGCAAGGGCAGGATCCAGCTGCACTGCTAAAACACCGCGGCCTATCATTAGATAAAATGAGTGGTGCAGCAGTCATTGATCAAGAATTGGAATTAGAGATTGTTGCTGATGCGATTGAGCTTCTGGATGACCCTATTCTAGGTGTGAAGGTAGGCAGTCAGGTGACGTTTACCTCATACGGCACCTTCGCGATGTTATTAATGTCAGCGCCAACATTTCTAGAAACCCTTAAAGTAGGGGCACAGTTTCAGTCGTTATCACTATTATTCTCACAGATGACGCTACATTTTGACCAAGACTGGTTAGAGCTTCGATATACCTTGCCCGAAGCGAGCCCAAAACTTAAAAACTTCATTGCTGACCGTGACTTGATGGGCTCTTATACATTTGTACGAGAGTTTCTTGATCAGCCCCAAGACTACTTTTTAGGTGCAGGGACAGCGAGACCAAAACCCGTCGGGCGTACATTATCTGAGTACCGGCAATATATTGATTTTGATCTGGAGTTTGATCAACCCTATAACTGGTTGCGCTTACATCGAGGCGTATTAAGCTTAGAGCAAAAGCACGGCAATCACCTTGCACATCAACTCTATCGGGTTCAAGCCTATGAGATGCTAAGAAAGTTCTACCCCGACTCTGATGATGTCGTTGCCCAAACGGCTCAGATTATTGAAGGCTACGATGCCCAATACCCATCAGTGCCCGAGGTTGCCAAAATGTTTGGGATTAGTGAGCGTACCTTTCGAAGAAAGCTCGGTGAAGAGAATACCAGTTATCGTAAACTACTGGATGAACATAAAAGAAAGAGGTGTCTGGATATGCTGTCTCGGAAAAATATCTCGGTAAACGAGTTAGCCGATGTTTTAGGCTACGCCGAATCAGCCAGTTTCTTACGTGCTTTCAAGCGTTGGACAGGGACAACGCCCAAGCGTTACAAAAATGAATGGGGCTAAAAAAAGATAACATAAGGCCTAGAGCTTATTGCTTAAAAAGGGTTGTTGGGATATTAACAATAGCGCATCGGCAATGATGGCATTTTCAAATAGTTGAGTAATAAATTTGATGTACCTTGGGTCGTTATCCTTGAAGTCACACACCAAGTTCGAATCGGTATTAGAAACCAGTTTACCTTTGTCTCCGATATAAAAAGTCTTACTGGTATATTTTTGATCGTTATGAATGGAAGGGGCTCGGGTTGGGTTAGTGTGAAAGTCACCAAAAAACTGACCCTTTTTTGCTTTGTCATAAAAGTCACCCCATTTTAAATCAGGGCAATGTGGAATTCTTTTCTCAAGTTCTTTGTAGGTTTGTTCTACTGACCAGTTGCGTATAGAGATAGGGTCAGAGTTAATGGTTGCCTTGTTTAAGGTGTTACAAAGATACTGGCCGTTAATACGTTTAGTTAGTGTTTCGTGGTCAGGTTCAAAATCGTCGATGCCGTCTTTGATTCCGATCATATGAAATGCGGGAATAACATGGGCAGGGTTTGCCATGTCTTCAATAAAGTGCGCCATGCCACCTAAATAAGTGAGCTTATGCGTATTGTTTTTAGTTTGTTTGTAGCCTTGGGCTAATAGCATCCAAGTGTTCTTATAAGACTTTTCAAAAAGCCATAAAAATGTTTCTCCGCTTGGCATGTCCTTGTTGTAGAAATGCCAATTCATTATTCGACTCCATATGGAAAAAGGGTTCTTACCGGTTTCAGGGTTAAAGTCTACTTTACCTGAATCCATACCAGCGCTGGCCTTCGTCATGATTTTAATATCGCTTTTGCTATAGAAAGTACCCGCTGACAGATTGCAAGTTTGAAGTAACTTATGTGCAAGAGGAAGTATTTTGCTATGGCCTACCTCTGGTTTATAGGCGTGAGCAAAACCAGAAATCAAGAGCAATAAAGTGAGAACAAATTTCATTACCAAATCCTTTTTTGATTTAAGGCAAAACTAGCAGAAAAATGCGAATTTTTTCAACTTTTCTATCATGATAAAAAAATGCTATTTAATTTTTAGATATTGCTGTAATGGGAAGTTTGACTTAGGTTTCTTTCGATATCTACTGATTCGGCCTAAATACCAAGGCTCCTCATACTTAACTTATTTGCTTTATTTCGAATTAGTAAAGAAACTGGGCAAAACAAAGCGCTCATCCAAGGATAGATAAAATGATTAAGAGCTTGTGGAATCAACTAAAATCGCTGTTTATATCAAATACAGGTATTGGAAATACCGAGAAGAAGGTCATTCGTTGGCAGGCTAATTGGACAGCTTATTTAAATCATAAGGTCGCATTTTATAGAACCCTTAGTGAATCCGATAAAGACTTATTTGAAAAACGAGTACGCCTGTTCCTGGAAACTACACCTGTAGAAGCCGGCCAAATTGAAGTAACAGATGAAGATCGTCTACTAGTTGCTGCCAGTGCTGTGATCCCTGTTTGGGGTTTTCCAGAATGGCACTACTTTAATGTCCAGAAAGTATTCTTATTACCCGCTTCTTTCAATGAACAGTTTGAATGTGGTCAACCTGACTCACTTATCACTGGTATGGTGGGTACTGGCCCTATGTCTGGTAAATTGGCGCTTAGTCAACCTGCTTTGCATTTAGGGTTTTCCAATACTAAAGATAAGCAAAATGTAGGGATTCATGAGTTTGTTCATTTAGTTGATATGGCTGATGGAGATTGTGACGGGTTTCCAGAGCGATTAAAAAAATATGCTTTTTCAATCCCTTGGTTTGAATTAGTCGAAAATAAAATAACGGGCATTGAAAATAATAACTGCAACATCAGAGATTACGGTGCAACAAATAAAGCTGAGTTTTTAGCCGTCACATCAGAATACTTTTTTGAGCGACCAAAAATGATGCGAAAGAAGCACCCAAAATTGTACCAAGCACTTTCTGACTTTTATCAACAAGATGTATCGCGAATTGCTGACGATATTAAACCCCGTAAAAAGGCACCCTGTCCTTGTGGGAGCGGTAAGCGGTATAAACACTGTTGTTTGCCAGAAAGTTAAGGTTTACCAGCTGCTAGAATAAGAACCAACAGTTTGCTTGAGAATTAACTAGAAATAATAAAGGGCGAGCATATGAATTGCCCTCAATGTAAAGGGTAGTGGTAAGCACCCAAAGAATTTGAGATAGGATGAGTCGCAGGGAACTTCTCTAAATGTCAGAGAGCTTAAATTATACTAATGAGTTATCGCTGCTGGGCTGACCATCAAGATCCTGCTAAAACAGATGTTGAAGAAACTGACCTTGCTGGATCGGAAGATAATTAAATGGCTCAGATTTGTCCTCAATGTGCAAAGCTACTGATTAAATTTCAAATAGGTGCAGACTCTTCCATCGTTTAGGTCAATGTACAGGCTGTGATGAAGCTTGAAATAATGCACAAGAATCGATACGAGAAAATATAGGGAGAAGTTAACTTTGCTAAGTTAGATGCATTCAAGCAGTGGTTAGATCTGCACCCGGAAAAACCCCAAATTAAACAGTACTTAACCACTAAACTAGATGCTAAGTAACACACGAAGCAATATGAGGGTATATAGTTGTTACTTTAAAGCGCTGCTATCAACTAGAAGGTCTTTGTTGAGATGTTTTTTTAATATATCCCTGTAGGATTGAGTGTTAAAAAAAGCTGAACGTTGTCTTTTTAATTTGTCAAAAGCTTGCTTGTTTTTCTTATTAATATAAAAACCCGCTGTCACCTTGATCGCAGGCTTAGCCACAAATGTCACAAGTTCTGAGTCATACTCTTTCAGATTTAAGATGGCGCTAGCACTCATATGAAAGCCTTCTAACCGGCCAAGCATGATCATTTTTAAGGCATGAGTTGGAGAATTAACATCATAAGAGTTAATGCCGTATTTAGATTTTAAAATAGATTTTTCGATTTGTACGCCTCTAAGAACCGCGATATCTTTTCCACGAAAATAATCAAGAGGTAGTGTTCCATGCGATTTTAAATAGAATATATAAGTATCAACGTTAAGTAGCGGGAGGTAGTAGTTGTTTGCATATGCTTTTGTTGAAAGTGCTATGCTTGAACTAAGACCGCATGAGATTTCTTCACTTTCTAAATATAAAAATAATCTAGCGGGTGGCAACTTGATAAAGGTAACTTCACTGTCAAGATTTTTAAGAATCTCAATGGTGATACCCTGAGCTTTTCCTTCTTTTTCAAATGCATAGGGAGGGTATTCTAAGTATGCACACTCTAACGCTGCTTGTATTGAGCAGGAAAAAGTAATAAGTAATGTCGCTAGGTAAAGGTGTACTTTTGACATTCAAAAAAATGCTCTTTATGACGATACGCTACAAACCTCTTTTACCACTTAAATTAAGCATAACGATTCATTAGACTTATGGTCATTCTTATTTATATATTAGTGTGCTTACTCATAATTTCAAATCTTTCATTTGGTACTGATATTAATTAACAAGTAGAAATTAAAACAATTCCGTTGTGGTGACATAGCAGAATCCATTTCTACAGATAGCTTCTAGCTGGCGCCTGAAGGTATTCACGTAAATAATTTAAAAGGCAAATAAGCGTCAAATCAAAATAGAATTGAGTATTTGTTATCTGAATAGCCAACTTTGAACAATGAAAACTTTTACGGAAATAAGGAATTATAACAGATGGACATGATTGAAATTGAAGGTGGATTTTGGAATATTCGTGGCTCATTCAAGGTTGGAGGTGTGGTTGAAATAGGCACGCATGCTTCTTTGGTTAGGTTGAGTAATGGTGATTTTGTGATGCTTGATACCTGCCTGTTGTCGCCAGAGATGATTTCTAAAATTAATCTGTTGACGGAAGGCGGTAAGCGAATAAAGGCGATCTTGAATCTGCATCCTTTTCATACGGTCTACGTGAAAAAAATGCATGAGTGTTTTCCTGATGCCGCACTCTATGGAACGTCCAGACATCTCTCAAAGTTGCCCGAATTACCCTGGGAACCTTTGTGTACTGAAGACCCTGAACTGCACAAACTATTTGACGAAGACTTTAGGTTTTCAGTGCCTAAAGGGGTTGATTTTGTCTCTGCTAATGAAAACATACATTTCTCCTCAGTTCTGGTATTTCACTTGTCATCAAAAACAATTCATGTAGACGATACTCTGGTGTTTTCTGAACTGCCAGAGGTAATGGGATTGGTTGGCTATAGAAATGTTCTAAGTTTTCATCCTACCTTGCTTATGGCTTTGCAAAAAAGACAGGAGGCGGCAGAAGAGTTTGAGACGTGGGCAAGGGGACTGGCAGACCAATGGTGTGAGGCTGAAAACTTAGTGGCTGCACATACTGCCCCGTTGATTGGAAAAGAAAGTACAGGGCCTTCCATTCAAACTCGAATAATGAATGCCTTAAATAGTGTTAAATGGATGTTGGCAGGGCACAAACTTCGTGTAAAAAGTAGAACCGCTTTTTTTAGAAAGAAGTAGGTCTTTCACGGTGCTAAGAGGGATATCTATCAATATGTTGCTGAATAATAGGGTGTTCTTTGTAAGCTGGTTGGAATTTAGGGCCTACCCCGCGAGTGGAGTGAGTGTTTTGGGTATTCCTCCAAAAGTTGGCTCTATTATGAAGCATTTCGAGAATCATATTTTCAAATTATCCGACGACTAGAAAAACTGAACAGTTATAGTGTACGGTAAGTATTATTGTTCAGCCTGTTAAGGAATGGTCATGACACGTTATATTCTTGAAGAATCCAAGATACACCCTGATATCAGAAATACTATCAGCAACAATCATCGTGATTTTGTTGAAGAGATAATGAGCATCGTTGAAACCAAACCTTTGGTTATTATCGGTATGGGCATCAACCCTGTTTGTAAAATGGCATGCAAGTTAATAAGCAAGCAGGGACACGACTTCGAGTATCTAGAATATGGAAGTTATTTTAAAGATTGGCGTAAAAGGAATGCCTTAAAAATGTGGACAGGGTGGAAGACGTTTCCAATGGTCTTTGTCAATGGTGTATTAATCGGCGGAGCTGATGACCTGAAGCGATTAATCAACAGCAATGAACTAGATAAAGTTTGATTCATTCAGGCTATCCGCGAAACTTCAATCCGTGTTTTGGTATTTGGGTTTAGCCTTTTTCAGGGACTTGTGGTGCTGACCATTCTTTGGCGAATCAAATTAGTCGTAGCTATGGTTATTTGAAAGAGCATCTTCTTAGCTGCGATTTTCAATTTGCAAGTTTAAGAGAAATTAATATTATGCTAACCCAGTTTATTTTAATGACTTAAATGATGGTTTATATAAATAAGTAGTCTATTTTAAAGTAATGTGACGTTCTGAAATCTAAGTGTTGGACTACTTTAAACTCAAACATCTGAAGGTGGGTTATGAACCGTTTATTAGTGCTTCTTTTTACATTCATCATTTCATCGCAATCTTTTTCAGAAACCATTGTGGCGGCAGGTGACCCTTGGCCTCCTTTTCTTGATCCTGACGACTCTAGCCAAGGAATTGTGTTAGAAATTGCGCGCGCAGCGTATAAAACCCAAGGCTATGATGTTGAAATGAATTTTGTTCCATGGGCAAGAGCGATCAATGGTGTGAAACAAGCGGAATATGATGTATTGCTTGGTACTTGGCTCACCCAAGAACGCACGGAATATCTTCATTATAGTGACCCCTATTTGTACAATGATATTAAATTTATCAAGCGTAAAGGTGACAGCTTTGATTATTCCGGCTTGGATAGCTTAACGGGTAAATCTGTTGGGATTGTTAGAGGCTATGGGTACGGCGATGATTTTTTAAATTCGAAGAACTTTAGGCGCCCAGAAACAAAAGATCTTTTGTCAAATATAAAGAAACTACTTAGTGGAAGAGTTGACCTTGCAGTAGGAGATGAGATTGTCGCTAGAGCAATGCTGAAAAATCAAAGTCCGGAATATTTGGATAAAATTGAATTTTCTAAAACAGCATTAGTAACCAATGCATTGCATGTAACTTCAGGACTAAGTAATTCAAAGCATGAAAGAATTATTAAAGCGTTTAATCAAGGGCTTAAGAAGATAAAGAGCAATGGTACGCTGGATGCGATATTTAAAGAATATGGTTTCTGATAGCACCGACCATATTTACAACCTAGTTTGCCGGCACAGTATAAATCACGTAAAGTTCGCCGTTTTAAATACACGACAACACTAGGAATACCTTATATTTATATGAAGAGTGTAAAAGATTTTTCATTACTGGCTGGTGCGATGACCAGAGCTCTGGCAAAAAAGATTTCGTTTAATGCCAAGTCGGATGACATGGCTGACATCCTAAAGAAATACCCAAAGCTGGTCGTTGCCCTCAACCATGGGCCAATGCTTGGCCCGCTAGCAAGTACTATCACCTTAAATAAGCTTTATATGGAAAATGGCGGCAAAGACCGTAGTCCTATTGTCATCATGTGGCGTTTTTTTTATCAAATTCCTATTTATAAATATGCTATACAGTATTTTACCCAAGTTGATCGGGGGCTTAACTTCGATGAATTTTTGGCTAAAATGGAAGGGGAAGGTTTTACAGACCTCTTTGTTAAACCTGAAGGAGAAAATTGTAACTATGGTGATGGCTTAGAAATTCAACCTTTTTTAAGCCCTCGATTTATTGAGTTCTCATTGCGGTTGAATACGCCTATATTAGTACTTGTTCACCAAGGTTCAGAAAACTGGGCAAAAACATTACCTGTCAGCAAACGCCTTGACCCTGTTTTAAAAAAGCTACCTAAGAAAAGTTTTGATCGTATAAAAGAAACGCGCCTGTTCAGTGTGCCGTTTTTAGTGAAGCGCCTCAAAGAACTCAAAGTTATGTACAAACTCTATCAGCCGCAAATCACAGTAGATGATCTAAATGTCGACTTGGATACACGTAAGACTCTGTTGAAAAGAGAATCTGATAATGTACGCAAACTAATGCAATCAATGGTGGATGAACTCAAAAATACTTAGGCGTTTGGATAAACAAAAAAGAAACAATGTATGAGGTTTTATCGTTACAAGCCTTACTAAATATGTGGGTTTTGGGAATGAAAAGGTTTGAGCTTAGCGAAATTATCGTTGGGGAGAACCTTGTTTTAGGTTTGAAGCGTTTTGTAATTTCTCTGGGTCAATACATGATAAGAGCAGTGTCTTTATTTTCAATCTTACTGCTTTGTGCTTGTGTAAGCTTTGATAAAACTAATATACAGCCTGGCCAACGGGTTGTAGGTTTAGGGTTTTCATTTACTGTGCCAACTCAAAAATCTTGGTTTGCGGTTGAGTATGGTACCAGTCATCGGATTAAACTGAGCCAACTGAATGACCAAGATAGCTATTCTATCTTGGTGTCGCTAAATCGCGGGCCGAGAAAAGGCATGTATCAAAGTGCAGAAGCCCACCTTAAGGCAGTCCAGCGTCATAAGCGAGGTAAGATTAGGTCTGCTGGTTTGATTCGACTTCATCATCATGAATGGGTTGACGCTCGTTACGGAAAGTTATGTGTCCGATATGTATCTTCTGACGAAGACTGGCGAGGTAGAAACAGTAAGGGCCCTGCAATGGTCGATACGGTCGGCCTTATTTGTGAACATCCGGAAATTGAAAATGTTCTGCTTAGCATAGAAATTTCAAAAAGGTTCGAGGTTAATGCGACAGCGAGTGGGTTGGATAGTTATGCTGATGTACTGTTTTCTTCGGTAGCATATAACAATATTAATTAACTAAAAAATTAAGAAGAGAGTGTATTCCACTAAGCGTTTGGTCATGATTTGGTCTTCATCCCATAAAGACAGCATGACTAAATATTGCGGGTAGGTTAAATCCAGTTTTTCAAGCAAAGAGTGAGAGCGTATACATATTGCGAAAAACTTGCTGTTACGTGAACCTCTATTTTAAAACTCTATACGAGTTGTAAAATCGAGCCCGAAGGTTCTGGCCTCTTTAATTTTCAAGCGATCACTTGTTAAAGCCACACTAAAATTGGATGTGTCCACCCCCAAAGTGAGCGCGTTTGATTTGAAATCAAAACGAGTCATAAGTTTGATTTCTTTCGAAGTATTGTAGGTGGTGCCCAAGGAATAGAAATTCAGGTCGCCATATTGATACCAGCCCGCGACTAACTCGGTATCGGTTTGTAGTTGATAAAATGCATCAACATTCATTTGCCTTGGGTACTTCAAGTGATGCTTACGGTAGTCTAGAGTGCCTGAGACTAACGGTTTAACATCGATCTTACCTTCATTATCATAACTAATTCGGTTTGAGCTCGCCGTTGCGTTGGTAAAGGGAGCATTATCAAAAGTAATTTCGCTTAGTAGGTCCGTCCACTTTCCTCGCATTCTGTATTTAGAATTCAAGCGCCAGTCCCAGGCTAAATCTATCGCATAACCTTGCCCTTTTGGTTTGTCTGTTGGTCTGTCCAGTAGGTCATCTTGTGAATAAACATAGTTAATATAAGCCTCGCCACTATAGTCATTGTCGTTTGCAGTGAATTTTCCTTCGACTTTGCCTTCTAATAATTCAGAGGTTTTGAGGTACGAGATATCAACCCCAATGTTGAATTGTTCTAATACTTGCCATTGATACCCCAGTTTCAAACCGAGTGCGCGTGTATGCACTAAGTCCAAATAAACGTCGTATTCCCGGTTTTTTTCAATCGCGATATCATTCTTGTCGCCGTAAATTAATTCAGCGGCGTCAGAGGTGTAGTTCAGTGAGTAGTCATAACGTATCACATAAGCGGCTTTCCAGTTTGAGCGTCTGACACCCATCTCCCAAAAATTATGTGTGAATGAGTGTTCACCGCCATCAAAGTGTGGCCCTTCAAAATCAGAAACGATTTGGTGTATTGGCGCGGTTTCGCTGTAGGCAAAGGAGTGAGAGTCAAAATATAGTTGATAGCTTGAGTCGGTATGAGGTTCTGCTGAAGAAAGGCCTGCATAAACAAGAGCCGTCAGCGCAGAGATAATGCGTTGCATTTGTTAAACCTAAGTAGAAATTTGGGTTGTATTTTGAGCGTTAAAGCCATTGTCTTTCAGTAGTCGTTTTAGCCTGGACCTAGCTCTTATAAGATTGTTTAGGTACAAAAAAAGAGAGGCCCTAAAGGCCTCCCATATTTTTACTTTAGCGAGTGATTAGAACGCAGATTCAAAGGTTGTATCAGTGTAAAAGATGAAATCACCATCAATCTCACCGTATTCAACGCCACCAATTGTAATGCTACCTGTCAGCGTATCGTCTTCTCCAGATTCAACTTCATTGCTTTCTAGCGTCATTACAACACCATCGTTGTTGCTCAGAGTTAAAGATCTCTCAGATAGCTCAATTCCATCAATCGCCGTTACATCGGCTTCGATTGAAATCGTACGACCAGGATATGCTAGGTCTAATGTCGCAGAAGCGTCATCAAAGCCTGTACGCTCAACTTCAAAGCTAAAGGTGACTTCATCTGCAATACCACCAAGTTTGGCATCAAACGTTAATGACATCATTGCTGAAGCGTAAGCTTCTTCAGTTTCGCCACCTTCTGAGGTGTTGCTATCGTTATAAGTCTCTCCATCAAAACTTTCAGCATAGGTTTCACTAAATGCTGCAACACCGGAGGCATCACCTTCGAAGTGGAAAGAAGCATCAAATTCCTCTAGGGAATTACCAAAAGTTCCATCCAAGTCAAATGTAACGTTGTCTAGTTCCAGAGTTTGTGTTTCAGTCTCGTCATATGTATTCGCCTGCCAATTATTGGTGTCATTATCACCGTCGGTAAATACTAGGCTGGATACTGTGATATCCAAACCACCGCTAAAGGACATTGCATTCTCTGTCGTAATCACCGTCTGGTTATAAGTTCCTGGAACTTGAGCCATGTTTACGTTCAGATCAAGATGGAAGCCTGTCAGAGTAAAGGTATTGTCCGATTCATTGGTACGACCATTTTCTGTTTCGTTATCTTCCTCGTCGATATCTGCGACTAAATCAGCCGTTACCATTCCATTTTCTAGGGTCAGATCGATCGAGCCAGCCTGAACAGAACCTGCAATATTGAAGTTTGCAGCGCCAGTCAGCTTACCAAGTTCTGTTGTGGTCTCACCACCTTCAGACGTGGTTGTACCTGTTGTCGTCTCTTCAATGGCATCAACTAAGGTAAATGTAGTCACGGTCGCTGTAACATTTACGTCGGTGCTAACCTCAACAACATCATCAATGGTAACGTTAAATTCATCATTATCTACCGTAAAGATTAGTGCAGACCCATTTAGAGAAATACTAACAAGTAACCCTGTTTCTGGAGATTCAATGCTTATCGACGAGGCTGCAAGTGCCTCAATAGACTGAATAGTTGCACCTTCTTTAAGGGTTGGGCCGTTCGCACCAGGCTCAAAATTCGCATCGAAGACTTCAACGATGGCTTCAACTGCTTTGCCTAATGCTGTCATTGAGGCATCGGCATCGGTACTGCTTACCATATCGGCAGCGTCAATCTGAGCGTCAAAATCGTTCAGAATAGTTTCGATGGTATCCTCATTTTCACCAGTGCCGGCAGTAGAAGCATCAATTGTTGCGCCTAGCTCTCTTAATTCTTTAACGAAGGCTTTGACTTGAATAATTTCATCTGAGCTTGCTTCTGGGCTAGGGGTATCGTCTACTTCTTCATCAGGGGCTTCATTGGCTGCATTCCCTTGCTCAGTAGTGACATCAGTCTCGATCTGAGTAAGTGCTGCGTCTTGCTCGCCGGCATCAACTTCACCCAGAATGTCTACAGCATCAGCCAGAATTTCTGCAAGGTCAGTCACGCCCGGAGTCGCTGTGTTGCCTACCAAAGCGCCTTCTGCCAGATCTTCAGCAAAAGTGGTAATTGCTTGCTCTATAGTTGACCCAGCATTGTCGTCTTGAACAGCACTGACGACGGCAGCATTAATTGCAGCCATTTGGATCGCTGTATTATCACCATCACTCAGGGTGCTTTCAACTTCTGTTGAGTCGGTCAAATCGACAACGGGGACGTCGGTAATTGACGTCACAGCATCTGCACCCGTAAGTCCTAATATATCATTCAGTGTGCTGGCCACACTTGAGTTGGCTACTTGAATCGCAGCCGCTGCATCCGCATCACCGGCAGCCGCTTCAATGCTAGTCAAGGCTTTAGTCGCCGCAGCCGTGGTAAGTGGGGTCAGGCCGACAGATTCAGTGCCTGAACTCTCGGGGATTACCGCACCCATACTGAAATCGGTACTATCCAATGTATAAGCTTCACCAAACGCTGCACCTTCACAACCTGCGGCAAGGTCACACTTCATGGTTGCAGTACCATCACTGGTTACCTGAATATATATAGGCTTGCCTTTATGTTGACCAGGAATTGTTAGCGCGTAGTCACCATTTTCATCGGTGGTAGTTTCGGCAATAGCTGTAACTTCAGGAACTCCATTTTCATCAAACAAGAAGGCTTTTACCTGACCATCTATAACGATGCCTTTACTTGCTGTACCACTTACTGTTGCAGCTGAAGGTGTGCTAGAGCTGCTGCTAGATCCACCGCAAGCCGTTAATCCCATCGCTGCAGCAATTGCCAAACTTAATCCAAGACGCTTCATTAATTAATTCTCCATTTTTTATTAATAATATTTTTTCATAAAACCGACGCATAGTCGTGCTTAAACCCACCATTCAAACTGGGTGCTATCTACCAAAATCCGGTTGATTTTGAACCTTGATTTTTTATTCTTAGATAGTGAAGTATTTCAGCATAGACACGAACCTATATTTCAACAAGCGGGTAACTTCAGGATTTAGAAGAAGTTTTGTTTAGTTATGTTACTTGTGATGTTAATCAAACTATTTCGAGTTTTTATAATAACGTAATTTCATTATTAGAGGTGATCGTATATATAAAGTACTAAGGTGAAAGAGTTAGAAACTCTGAGTAGCTAATAAAATTAAACCATAGGTCGTCGCTTAACCATTCTATGGGCTCATCATAAAGCTTGATATGTAGGCCGTTGATATCATTTATTGTATTGTTGTCGTATAAGGTGATTTCTGACCATGGAATATCAATGGAAGTTTTTTGGTTCTCAATAATGGGCATACTTTCAATGCTGGGGCTGTCTGGTCTTGTTTTCGCTATGTAGCTTATATTGGCTGTGGCGTTATAGAAGTCAAAGCTGTAATGAGTAGCGCGGTTGTCTGTGTTATCAAACTCAATGTGGAATGACTGTAAGCTTGGGTTGGAGCTAAATAAAAGGCCATTATTGATTGTGCTCATGGCTTCTAACGCAGCAATGCCATTATTAGTTGAACCGTTATATACCCTTGAATAGACAAAATGCTCGTCATTAATTTGATCTCCGCCAGGGAGTAAAAATTCAAAGTCTTTACGGTTAACTTTACCTTGTTTATTCTCGACGACAACTTCCCAATTGGCCAAATTTACTCGGTTAATGTCAATGCTAGAGTAATACCTGCATTCAAATATATTGAAGTCAGGGTAGTAGCATTCTTCTTTTGTTAGATTGTCAGGTCCTCCTAACATATCGAAATACCTATCATTTGTTTTGTCGTGAAAATAAAGGTCGCTCAAATTATCAGTTCCTTGGGTGTCACTGATACTAACTGATACGGTGAAACGTATTGAGCTATTTGGCGTGACATCCCATTTGCCATAAAAACTTGGATGATAATGAACGATATCGGTAAAAATAGAACCAATTTTGAGACTGTCTGAAGGTCCACTGCTACTACAGCCCGTTAGAAGAAAGGCTAGGGTGAATAAAAAAGCTAAAGTATTGATAGGTTGCACGATATATCCTTGTGAGTTTATTTTCCGTTATTAAAGCGGGGCAATTATATGTATATTGTTAATTGGGATAAAAACCAATTTCCACCACTAATTTTTTGAATACGGATGAGAGTGCTAGAGAGTTGGTAGCAATCGATTATTTTGTGTAACTGTTCGCGGTTTTGGAAACGAACTAATATGATGGAGTTTTAAATAGGACTAACCTATTTGAAAGCTTTAAGTAAGCGCCCTCTTGCAAAGAGGGCTTTGAAACATAAGCGGCATACACTGAATACTAAGTAACTATAGATTTACTTATGACGCAAGCTACACAATAGTCTCTGCATCTAATTCATAAGCGCCTTCAGCGTTATGCACTTCTTTGCCATTTAGTGGAGGATTAAAAACACAAGCCATTTTCATTTCTTTAAATGCTCGTAGTATGTGTTTGTCATGTTTATCCAGGATATATACAGTCCCTGGAGCGATAGCGTACTTCTTGCCATCAACCAATGATTCAACCTCACCTTCTCCCGACATGCAAAACACCGATTCCAAATGATTTTGGTAGTGCATTTGAAAATCAGCGCCTTCGTAAATAGTGGTGATATGAAAGGAAAATCCCATATTATCTTCTTTTAGCAGCAGTCGGGTGCTGTCCCAATTGCCATCTGGTGAGACTATTTTTCGGTTGGTTTTTTCTGCATCCTGTAAATGCCTTACGATCATATTAATTCCTAACTTGTATTGGTCATCTTCTGATTCGGTTGAATGACGCTGTTGAATGCATCAACAGCGAATAACAACTACTCACTATTAACGTGTACGCCGTCAAAGTAATCACTTTCTTCAGGCATTGTGTCTTCTTTCGCGCATACGTAGCTAATGGCCTCTTCAACAATATCGATGCCTTTCTGTAAATTTTCATCGCTAATAATAAGAGGGCATAGGAACTTGATCACTTGATCATCCGCGCCGCTAGTTTCTATAATGAGTCCGTTCTGAAAAGCTCTTCGGGTGATTTTTCCTGCTAGCTCGCCATCAACGCAGTTGATTCCCTGGAACATGCCACGGCCGCGTGTCGTAAAGTTACCTTCACCGTTTTTTTCTACGATGGCGTTAAGACGCATCGCAATATATTCACCTTTACGCTTTATTTCTTGGGAAAAATGATTATCTGACCAGAAGTGGTCAATGGCGGCTTTTGCAGTAACAAACGCAAAGTTGTTGCCACGGAAAGTACCGTTATGTTCACCTGGTTTCCATTGATCTATTTCTGGGCTGAATAATACCACAGCAAAAGGCAAACCATAGCCGCCTAAAGATTTAGACATGGTCACAATATCCGGTTTGATGCCTGCTTCTTCGAAGCTGAAATACGTCCCGGTCCGCCCACAACCCGCTTGAATGTCATCGACAATCAACAGTACCTCATGTTTTTTGCACACCGCTTCCAAATTTCGAAGCCATTCAAAGCTCGCCGCATTAATACCGCCTTCACCTTGCACTGTCTCAACGATCACTGCAGCTGGTAAATCGATACCACTACTGGAATCGGATAGAACCTTATCAAGGTAAGCGGTGGTGTCGACATCTTCGCCCAAATAACCATCGAAAGGCATTCTGCTAGTGCCGTTTAAGCTAACGCCCGCTGCACCTCTATGATGAGAGTTTCCAGTTGCTGCCAATGAGCCCAAACTAACGCCATGAAAACCGTTGGTAAACGCGATAATGTTCTCGCGGCCCGTTACGTTGCGCGCTAATTTAAGTGCTGCCTCTACGGCATTACTTCCGGTTGGCCCAGTAAATTGAACAACATAACTTAACTCACGGGGTTTAAGAATTTTTTCATTAAACGCTTCAAGAAATTCCCGCTTGGCTTTTGTATGCATGTCCAAGCCGTGAGTGATGCCATCGCTATTAATATAATCTAATAATAAGGTTTTAAAAGCAGGGTGATTATGGCCATAATTTAGCGTGCCTGCGCCTGCTAGGAAATCCAGATATTCATTGCCTTCATCGTCGTACATATGCTCACCCTTTGCGCGGTGGAATACGCGAGGAAATGCCCGTGCATATGACTGAACTTCAGACTCAATTTCATCAAAAATATTAATTTAAATTTCTCCAGATAATAAGTTTATTTGTGCGTTGGCGATGGCGCGGATAACGGGCCAATTTTAACCAGCATCTCAGAAGCATGTTCATTATTTAAATGTGCGGCCTTATCAAACATGATTGATTGCTTAAGCTCTGTGTTGAGGCGTCTGGCTACTCCTTCAAACAACCCCCATGAAGCTTGATTCTCTTTCGTGATAGTCGTTTCAATAAAATCTACCGATTTACATTGATCTCTCTCAAGAAGGTTTGCGATCATTTTTCCTGCTAAGCCCAGACCTCGGGCAGACTTATCAACTGCTACTTGCCAAATGAACAAAGTGTTTGTTCTTTCGGGGACACAGTAGCCGCTAATAAAACCCACAAGTTCGCCCTTTAAAAAAGCGGCTACTGAGGTGCTGGAAAAATGACTACATTGCAATAAGTTGCAATATAAGGAATTCGGATCTAAAGGTGTGCACCGCTCAACTAATTGGTGAACGGCTACCCCATCTTCAGGTGATGGCGCACGTAATAGCGCTTTTGTGCCCAATTGAGTAATGACTCCTTACAGGACTATTTATTAGTGGACGAAACAATATTATTTTTTAAAACCGTTAAAAGAGTAAAAATGCTCTTTAAATAGACTAAAATTTACTCTTATTAAGCTTTTTTAGTCCTTCAATTTTGTAGGTTAAACATTGTACACGAAACAAAATATTGTGTGAAGCGAGCTATAAATCAATAAAATAAGTAGATAACAAAGAAATATTTGACAAACTAACAACAGAATTGCATTTTACCGCGCACTAAATGAGGTTAATTTTTTGAGTTTGATGCATATTTAAAGAGGGGAGTTTCTTGAGTAGCATAGAAGAAGTACTGATAGCGTTGCGCAGGGTAATACGTGCCACTGATTTGCACTCCAAGCATCTAGCAAAAACCACCGGCCTAACTGCGCCCCAAATATTACTATTGCAAATTATTAGGGATAATGGCGAGCTGACTATTGGTGAGATTGCCAATAAAATGAGCTTGAGTCAGGCGACGGTGACTGCAATTTTGGATCGTTTGGAAAAACGAAGTTTGGTTTATAGAGAGCGTTCGAAAGAGGATAAGCGAAAGGTGCATGCTTACCTAACAGAAGCAGCTCACACGACTCTGAAGGATGCCCCGATTCCACTTCAAGATCATTTTACACGTCAATTTGGTGATCTCCAAGAATGGGAGAAAACCATGATTATTTCATCGCTTCAGCGTGTAGCTCAAATGATGGATGCGCAGCATATAGATGCATCACCTGTGCTTGATGTTGGTTTACTCGATCGACAAGATACGCCAATAGAGAATATTGCACCTTTTCAGGGAAAAGCATCGACTAAAAAATAGATGACGGTGTTTTATTCGACCTCTTCGATCAGGGTTTTAATTCTATACACTTTAAAGCTTCTTAATAGTTGAGCAGGTAGGCTTCAGTAAAGAGCTGAAATTAACAAAACTCGTTATGGCGTAATGCCTAGAGGGCTGTTGGGTATAGTGTAATCATCAATGATTTTTTTAATGCGGCCGTCTTTCTTTAATTCGGCAATGACTTGATTGAATTTCGCACGCAGGTGCTTTTTCTCAATACGTATCTTTAAACCAAGAGGCGCCATAGATAGCTGCTTACCACGCTTAAAGGATATTGGTGATAAGTTTTCTTCATTGAGTAAATGTTTAAATGCAATTTCATCAAGAAAAATAGCATCTATACGACCACTACTTAATTGGCTGACAAGTTTGTTAGCCGTATGGCTTTCGTAAGTGCGAATGCTTTCTTTTTTGAAAAAAGGTGTGAAATCTTCATAATAATATCCAAAGTTGATACCGACGATTTTCCCATTTAAATCACTGGGCTGGCTGACGGTTAGGTCGCTGCCTTCTTTAAAGTAAATATACTCAGCGACGTGCATGTATGGGTCTGAGAAAACATATTGAGGGTTTGATCTTTTAGGGTTCCAGTTCGGCGAGTCAGCAAAATTGATATCGATTTTATTGGTATCGAATAACGCATTTAACCTTTTAGTGGGGAGCAGTGTAGATTCGTTCGTATGGCCGGAGCGACTAATAATCTGGTTAAAAATATCGACTGCAATACCATTTAAAGTGCTTTCTTCGCTTTCCATAGCGTATGGGCTCCACTTAGCTGTGGCAGAATTTAACTGCTCAGCATAAGCCGTGTTTGTCATTATGAATAATAAGAAAAATGAAGTTAATGAACGCATAGCATCTCCAAGATCTACCACATAGTGAAACTCTAATCGAATAAAATTATAGTATAAATAATGAAATTTACCGCTACGTACACTTTTTATGAAAAATGCATTAAAGGGCTCGACTGCTTAAGCTAAATATGAAGTCTCTATTTGGCCTGCTTTTTAGGATGAAAATTTCTTTTATTTAAATATTTTTTGTTTCGTCTATATTGACAAAAAATATTCGAAAAGAAACAAAATAACCAGTTTTAATTCTTAAAAGTTCTTTCAATGCTTTATCCATGAACGAAAAGTTATCATTAGAGGTAAATTTATTGCCTTTAGAGTTCTTTTTGTTAACTCACTAGACGTAATTTACTTACAAAGTGATATAGTGAAAAAATGTCCAAATGAACAAAACTCATATGCATTTGGACCGTAGGATTAACGTTAGGCCATATAGCTCAGATCTATACCTTATTAAGTTAGTTTGCTTATTAAGAAGTATGCCGTACTGCTATTTATGGTTTTAACGTTACCTGAGTTAAGCTCAAGCTTGGCTCAACAATGCACGGACGCCATGGTTTGATCTGGCCTGAGCGTTAGATCATTTCCGTTGTTTATAACTATAAAATCTTATCAACGAAATGGTGTATTTATGAAAGTCAAAAAGAACGAGCTTTTCAAGCTCATTTCAACCCCCATTGCCGCTATCACGATGTCTGCTGTAGCTAGTTCAGCTTTAGCAGCTACAGCATTAGAAAACGGCACCGCTTTAACAAGTTTAAGTGGTGCTTCTGGTAGCAATACCTTCTATGAGTTAGCTGTTCCCGCAGGCGCAACTAACCTAAGTTTTAATATGTCTGGTGGAAGTGGTGATGCAGATATATTCGTAAAATTTGGTAGTCAGGCTTCTAGCTCCAACTGGGACTGTCGCCCCTATGCTTATGGCAACAATGAAGTCTGTGATATCAATACGGCTCAAACAGGTACTTACAGCGTTATGTTGAATGGCTATTCAAGTTATAGCGATGTCAGCCTGATAGCCTCCTTCGATGATGCAGGTAACCCGCCACCACCACCGCCTCCGCCACCACCTTCAAGCGGTGTAACGGCTACATCAGCCGCAGGTGACAGTATCACCAGAGCTTTTGCAGCGGATTGTACATGGAACTCTTCTTGGTGGGGGCTATTATGCGTAGCAGGTCAGGATCAAGCACAGCACTCTTGGTTCGATGGTTGGGCTTCTGCGGTAACTTCTGTTCATGACCTTTATAAAGCGATCGATCCATCTATCACAGCCAATAAAGACGCAGCACAGACTGGCGCAGAAATGGTTGGTAGAAATGATACCGAGCGTCCCTTTGCTGAACAAGCAGCGATGATCGTGGCACAATCACCTGTACCAGATCATGTTGAAATGATTTTCGGCGGTAACGACATTTGTAGTCGCGACTGTGTGGACCCAGCAAACTGTAATGACCCTCTTTATACTGGTGAAGAGTGGCGTCAAGCGGTACGTACAGGTCTGAATACGCTTATGTCAGGTTTGCCAGCAAATTCAAGTATTTTGATGGGCAGCGTGCCGCGTGTACAAGATATTCGTCAAGCAGGTGTCGACAAGCAGGATGCTGATGTATATGTAAACTGTGATTCGCTTTGGTCAAGTTATGACGTTTGCCGTATCGTTACTGACCCAGGTGTATTAAATGGTGAAACAATGGCGACACGTCATGCTGGTGTTGCAGCTGCACAACAGCAATACAATGCTATTACCCGTGCAGAAGTTGAAGCCTATAACAGTAATTCTAACGGTTTGAACCCAAATGGTATCGAGCTTGTTGCTGAGTATGTAGATGAAAATACGCCTTCAGGTGGTACATTTGCCTTCGGTGCTGATGAAATTAATGGCGGCGACTGCTTCCACCCTAACGTCGCAACTCAAAGTAAGATTGCCGAGCTAATGTGGAATGGTAACCCATTTCAATAGTGGGGTTTATGAAAGCACTACAGGGACGTTATTGTTGTAAAATTATGATCAACTCTAGTACTTTTCTCTAACTAGAAAGAGGAAAGTACTTTTGAGTTGGTTATGCTAGAGATATAATTCGAGAGTATTACCCGATATTTATTTTTTTAATTTCTAAGTAACCATAAAAAAGTTGGGTTCCGGTTAAACAGCTTGCCCAAATGGCAGAGCTTTATTTAGTTGTGTAAAGTACCCAATTCAAACAATAATAAATTCTTGGTCAGACAATGATGCTTCGCTTAATATTTATCCTACCCTTTTTTTTATCTGGGCTTGTGGCATGTAGCCAAGACACAGCCTCCACTAATTCTAAATCAGTAACGGAACTTCAGGTTGTTAAAACCGTTGCTGAAGTATCACCCCCTCAGTCCAAGACGATTGTTGCCAGCATTGGCGACCAAAGAATTAGTTTACAAGAACTTGATACTGCTATTCAATTTACTCTATTCGATTTAGAGTGGCGGAAATATCAACTGCGCAAAGACATGCTGAACCGTATGATTGCACAGAGGCTACAGCTCTTTAGCGAGGATTCATCAGAGGCTTTGATCTCGGAAATTTTATTAAGTCCTCCTCCGCCACCGCGTATTCAGCTACCAAGTGATAAACGCCCCATAAAGGGTGAGCGAGACGCGATCATTTTGATGTCTGTTTTTTGTAGTTACCAGTCATCACATTGTGCGCGCTTACAAACTGTCATAAAGCAGCTGGAAGAGCATTACGGTAAAACAATAGCGTTCAACTTTTATGATTTACCTCAAGGTTTTCATCGATATGGTGTCGCAGCAGCCAACGCTTACCATTGCGCTGAAGCCGCTGGGTCACCTTGGGCATATCAAAGTGCGCTCTATTCAGATGTCTCAAAACTAGATAAACAGCGTTTTATGAATATTGCTGAGCAACTTAATTTCGATCTAATTAATTTTGAACACTGTCTAGATGAAAGCTCTTATCAGGCGACGATCAAATCAGACATGGATATGGCAAACAAGATGGGACTAGGAAGTGTTCCGGTGATCTTCATTAACGGTTTATACACCAAGGGGGCGCAAAGCTTTGAAGCTTACCGCTTTTATATAGATCAAGAGTTAGCGCAACTTGGTTATGACTTTAAATCAGCAGAAGAGCAAACACCTACTGAATCACAACTACCGATTTTACTTCTGGCAACGACGGTAAGTAGCCATGCTACCGGCAACGAAAATACCTCTATTGCATTGGTTAAACTACCGGAGAGTGAGCAGGAAGCTAACTATAAAGAAGGCGATTTTATTTTTGAAAATGTTCAACTCGTTAAAATTGAAACCCAGCGTATTCTAATCGACAATCAGGGGGCGCTCGAGTTTGTGGTACTGCAGTCCAGTATGGGGCATGATTTAGACGACATAGCGTCAGACATTTCGACTCAGCAGGAACCAGTAAAAGCGAGTGACTCTGAACCATCATATGATGACGAAGCATTGGCTGAAGAAATGAAGCGAAGAGAAATTCCCGCCACTGGCGAAATGGTGCTATCAAAAGAGTGGCTGGAGTCTCAGTTAATTAATCAAGGTGAATTGGAGCAGCATTTTTATAATGCTGACCATGTAGTTGAGGGTCATCACTTAATCAAGCTTAACGAGATTGTTGATCAGCGTTTCTATAATACTCTTGGATTTAAGACGGGTGATGTATTACTTCGGGTCAATGATCAATGGGTTCATAGCGGGCAAAACCCGCTATGGGACAGTCTTGCTAAAGAAGAAAAAGTGACAGTGATGATTATGCGGGGCGGTTACCCTGTGCGTTACGATTATAATATTAAGTAAAGCTAGTGCCGCGTGATTAAAAGGAGCTAATCGCTTTATATTTATCTGTCTTTGATTTCAAATGATTGGAAGTAATACTGGTTACGTCCATTGGCCTTAGCCCGATAAAGGGCGTCATCAGCACATTTCAATGCCGCCTCTTTATTATTTTTCATCCAGGCCCCGCCTTGTTGTATGAAACATGCTCCACAACTAATGGTAACTATATTGGCTGTTTGAGACTCTTTATGTTCGATCGCTAATAATCGGACGGCCTCCACCAGTTTAATTAGCATATTTTCTAGTTGGGTCGTGCTCTTGGGTTGGAATATGAATACGAACTCTTCTCCGCCATAGCGTGCTAGCGTGCTATCTGCTCGACGATCAATCTGTTTCAATGTTTTGGCGATAAGCTTCAAAGCCTCATCACCCTGCAAATGACCATAATAGTCATTATAATTTTTGAAGAAATCGATATCCAGCATAACGATACCAATTGGATTATGGTTTCTTGCGGTAGTCCGCCAAACTCGATCATAGGTTTGGTCAAAGTACTTTCTGTTATAAATTTGGGTTAAGCCATCAGTGATCGAATCTGCAATTAGTATTTCCTTCTGCTCATTAATTTTTTCGACCAAGCGATTAAATGTTTTCAAAAAGCCATCTATTTCAACGATATTAGTTTTCTGAGCAAGAAGGTTGACCTCTCCTGTCTTTTTCATTTCCCCTATCTGGTTAAACATTCCAATGATCGGCAGTAAGAAAAAATGGTTAAGAAGAAGAGTGATCGTTATTGGTAATAGTATAAGTACCAATATACTGATAATAGAGGTTTTATCGAGAGGGGTGGGCATACTGGAATCTGGATATAAAATTTCGATTTGAGCAATGTTTTGCCCTTTTATGTTTACCAGACTGGCTGAGTATTTATTGCTTAATTCATGAATAGTTAGCTCAGATAAGGGTGTTAGATCTGGCTCGTTAACATGCTTATATGACGCTAGTTTGAAGTTTACATTAGAAATTAAATTTAAGCGTTTGATAAAGTCTTTCGTCAATTGCCTGATAAATATGAGTACGCCATTAGATGCTAATTTCTGTTCACTATCTTGTATGTGATGGCTGACAAAATAGGCTAATTTTCCGTTCCTTCGGATTAACCCAAATTGTTTATCCTGATTCAGCAAGAGTTGATTGTTAATATCGTAATTTAAGTCGTCAGTATTATTCTTCGTAATAAATTGATGGTTAATTTTTTCGGCATAATAACTCGATTTACCTTGAAGGGTTAAAAAAATAACGCTGTCTATATTAGATGCTAAAAAAGAGGGGCTTTTTATATTCAGTTTTATATAGTTATAATTTGGTCGTGCAACGAACTCATAACTATCGTTCCATTTTGCCCAATCTTGATTGAATCGTAATAAAGCTTCACGCTCATTACTAAACGTGGTCTGAATGGCTTTAATGTCATTTTGATGCTTTTCCAGTGTTGCAGCTGCGATTGGAGGATAAACAACAAACAAGCGGTAGCATAATAAGCCTCCTCCAATGACAAATGTATAGGTAAGCGCCGCTAACCAAACCAGAGTTCGTAGATTCATAGATCCTCCGTACTAATAGGATAGTACAGGATGTTGGTATGACCTCATTTTCGAATATCTATGACACAAAAAACCCACTATTGAAATGAACGAGAATGTCCATGGTTAGTCTCGACAAAACAGAGGGATTCAAAACTGTTGCACCCATTTATGAGTGGAACTAGTTGAGTTGTTTATGAAATCGCAAGTCTCTGATTAATATCGATATTATCGTTTTAGGTTTGAATAACCGGAAAGCGCCTCAATTCACATAGGTATGGTGTCGCTAAGCGAACTAGAATTATGGAAGTAATTCTACTATTCTTTCTTTATAGTTCTGTTAATTGAATGAGTTACTTTTCCACTCAGGAATAAGAAGAGTTATGCAATATTTTGATAATATAAGCTCTTGTTATTTAATGTTTAGACTATCCAAAAAAAAACCGGTAATCGGTTTCATTATTTTACTGTCTTTTCTTTCTTCTAGTTCTTATGCAAACAAAGAGCAGGTAACTATTTATGCCTACCATCTAAAGCCTCCATATATAATTAGTGTTGAAGAAAAAACGGGCTTATATTTTGATTTTTCCAGATATTTAAACAGTAAAGCGGGCCCCTACCAATTCCAGACAAGGTTTATGCCTCGTAAAAGATTAGAAATATATCTTAATCGTGGTGAATTGAATGGCATTCTAATTGGCGTTAATCCAGTCTGGTTCAAGGATAAGGCAAAAACCAAGTACTTATGGACATCAACCATTTTTCAAGATCAAGATGAGGTGGTTTCTCATGCAGAGGCGCCTTTTGAATACCTCGGCCCTAAATCTCTGAAGGGTTTAAGTTTGGGCGGTGTGCTTGGTTTTTATTACTTTGGTATTACCGAAGTTGTTGAGGCCGGTGGCATTAAGCAGACAGATTTAAAGAGTGAATCTTCTGTTTTACAAATGCTTTTATATAAACGAATTGATACCGGTATTGTTAGCCGCTCAACACTAGATTATTTAGTGAAAGAAAATGGCTGGCAAGGTCAATTCCATATGTCATCAACTCCTCATGATAAATACTCTCGCCACATTCTATTGCCTCTAAAGTACGCCAAACTTTACAAGTACATTGAAAGTATCATTGTTAATATGAATGACGATCCAATGTGGCAAAAGATGCTGCTTAAGTATGAATAAAATAATATATGTCTGGTTGAATGAGGGCAGGTCAATATGCTTGAACTAGTTCTAGCTAAGATTGGAGAATGCTTACTTAAATGTACTGTCCGTTTAGTTTTTTTAATACAGGCTTCAATAGCCTAAATTAGAATTCCAGAAAGTTCTGGTTTTAACTTGTCTTTTATGAAGTTCGGTTCGCGTTGATTTTCAGGAATGGTGTCATCGAATTTAACGCATAAATTCTGATGGAGGCATGCCACTCCAGCGTTTGAAAGAGCGCCCAAATGATGCCGCACAAGAAAAACCCATAGCGTAAGCGACTTCACTCACCGTATATTTATTCGACCGGAGTATGTGTCTTGCCCGTTGATAGCGGATACCGTCAAAAATTTCTTGAAAAGAACCACCCTCATGTTTTAATTTTCGTTTTAGGGTACTTGGACTCGTCCCTAAAGCATCGGCAGTTTCTTCTAGTGTTGGCCACTGAACCCATTCTTTTTCTGATTTCAAATAATCGCTGACTTTACGACTATGGCATTTTTGATTCAGATTTGCCTGAAAAATTGCATCTACCTGTTTAAGAAGGTGGTGGTAAAGCCCTTTGTTGGGCGCGTTAGTAGGTGTCAGTAATGCTTCTTGTAGGGAGATCATCCGATTTTCTGTTTGTTCAAATACCACGTCACATTCGAAAATACGCTTATATTCTTCAAGTGTCGTGAGAGGTGCGTGACAAAATTCAATTCGAACGGGGTGAACCTTATCGCTATCTTTTCGTGCAACAATCTGTTTGCCCATTTGTACCATTGAAGCAAAATGAAACTCAACAATTTGAGGTGCTGCTACATGTGGCAGTAGAAATTCCAAGGTGTAAATTGTGATCTCTTGTTTGGTCGTTAATGTGTTTTCAAAAGCTTCATTTAACAGGTAACTATATTGGTTGGTGAGACGGATCGCGTTATAGACATGGTCACAGTTCATTAAAACGTGGGCGAAAATTCCATAGCTTGATAAATGACAGTTGACCCCTGCATGTAAACCAAAGGCTTTATCTGAAGTTAGTTCTGCAGCTTGATGCCAAAAGTCTAGGATCTTACCAAGTGGAAGCTTTTTGTTGTCTGGAACTTGGCTGTTAGAAGGTAGTGAGAAAACATGTTGTAACTCAGTTAAATTGACATTATTTGCTACTGCAAATTGACTAGCAATTTTAATATATTGAATGGAAGCTTTGTAGTCGTAACTCATGATTTTACTTAGTTCAATTTTTATTTTTGTTGTCATTAGAGCTTAGCACGAAAGAAGGCTGATTTATGAGAAGTTATCGGAACCAAAAGCACCAGTCGTTGATTCTGTAATATTTTTGTACTTAGTTGATAGTTGAGCCGATATGTAAAATATTTGATCTTTTAGGCTGCGAGGTCGTTGAGTGCACCATGATAGAGTCGTGAAGGTACTCAATGTAATCAAAAAATCTAAGACTAAAAGTAACGATAAACGGTGATGAATTTAGGCTGTATCGTCGCACCATAAAATAAATAAAAAAGGTGAGTTCATGAAATTTAAGTTCTTAACGTCAGCCATTTTGAGCTGCTCCGCACTCGTATCTACAGGAGGGCAAGCAAGCGAGATTCCAGATCCTGTCCATTCACTAGCACAAGGTTGTTACTCCGTTCAGTCGCCACATGATGGTAAGTATATGCGTGCTTACTATAGTGGAGGTCTTATTAATGATGGTCGTAGTTATGACTTTAAGGCAACAGATATTTCGGGGGCGGCCAAGTTTTTTATGAAACCTTCATCTTTAGGTTATTTCAGGCCCTATAACGTAGATGGACGTTATCTCGATACACGTTTTCCAGCGGACATAACCGCAGGAACTGTTTCGGGTAAACATTCTGATTGGCGTGTAGATTCAAAAGCAGTCAATGGTGAAAACCTCTATCGTTTTAACAGCAACTCACTAGACAAATGGTTGCGCCATAACTGGAGCAGTAATGGGATATATTTTATTGACTTGCTTAACCCCTTCTTTTTTACGAGCGAAGAGTGGTTTCGACTAGTGCCTAACAGCGGTTGTACTCCCGCACCTGAAATTGAAACCAATGTTGCAGGCAATACTGATGCTTTAAAAGGTAATGTTAACGAGCCTGTTCGTGGTTTCATTGATCCACATACACACATCACCTCCTATGAATTTATGGGCGGAAAGTTTATGCATGGCAAGCCATTTCATCCTTATGGTGTTGAAAGTGCGCTAGGTGATAGTAAATATGTCCATGGCGACTGGGGCGCGTTAGATATTATCGGTAACCTGCAAGCCTATGGTGATGTGAATTACCGATACGATACCCGTGGCTATCCTGAATTCCCTCACTGGCCAAACTATAAGCAGATGAGTCATATGGGGTATTACTATAAATGGATGGAGCGTGCCTACCTTGGCGGGCAGCGAATGATTGTGACACATATCGTCGAAAATGAGGTGCTTTGTTCTATACAGTCAACCGTTAACCCTGCGAGTTGGATTAATCCAAATAGCTGTAATACGATGGATAGTATTCGCTTGCAGATTCAACGTTTGAACGAAATGCAGCGTTATATCGATGCTCAAGGTGGCGGTATAGGCAAAGGTTTCTTCCGTATCGTGACGTCACCAGAACAGGCTAGACAGGTGATTGCTGATGGTAAGTTAGCTGTGCTAATCGGT
>Ga0105348_1000122_pt1 | contig 55912 bp, 52 predicted proteins | sample EN8Hudsemesocosm_2_FD_83504 | JGI IMG/M metagenome (GOLD analysis project Ga0105348, IMG submission 83504) | Methane-oxidizing microbial communities from mesocosms in the Hudson Canyon - EN8C Hudson Canyon | ecosystem: Environmental > Aquatic > Marine > Cold seeps | place: Hudson Canyon... | reverse complement strand
TATCTCTTTAAATCAAGCTATTCGTTGGGCGGATAATGACCCTTTAGAGCGTCGGATATTTGATTTTCTTCTACTCGATGCCAAGCTACCAGATACGCCAAATACGGCCCTGACTTGCTCCCCAGACAATGCAGATGTTAAATGGTATTCGCAAAACGAACTGGCTGAAAATAATACTTTATTAAAACAATTGACCGCCTTGTTAGTACTTGCTCACTATCAGACATCTCCTTCTGATATAAGGCTTATACTAGACCACCCTGAAATACACATTGGCGTTTTAAGTAGTAAGGAAAGGCTCTTAGGCGCCTTACTTATACTAGGAGAAGGCGGTATAAACGATGCCGATCTAGCTGAGCATATTTTTCAGGGCCGACGACGCCCTAGAGGCCAGCTCGTACCACAAGCACTGATCGCTGCGACGGGCGCATCAGAGTTTATGGTACAAAACAGCTATCGCATTATGCGTATTGCCGTGCATCCCGAGTTTACTAATTTGGGCTTGGGATCAGCGTTAATACAAGCTGCATACCGCTATGCTGAAAACAATGATATCGATTTTCTTTCCAGCAGTTTTGGTGTGACACCCGAACTGGTTTCATTCTGGGCTAAAAATAAATTTGGCATCTTGAAGTTAGGCACGCATAAGGATGGCGCGAGTGGCACACAGTCAATGATTATAATGCGTGCGATATCGGCACAAGCTGATCAATTATTTATCAGATACACTGATATTTTCAAAGACGCTTTCCTTTTCGGTCTCAGTCGACAACATAGGAAATTATCAACAGAGAAAGTCTTAGCTGTCTTAGAAAACTTGCCGCTTACAAGCACTCAAATAAAGAGTAATGAGCAAAAGCAGCTACAGGCATTTGCAGAGCACTTTCGCTCTTTTGACGACAGCCTGGCTGTTTTGCACGCATTTATTTTGAATTGTGTGGCGGATAAAGTAATACATCAGTTAAATAAGCCACAAACTTATTTATTGTTAATGCAGATTTTTCAAGGAAGGTCTGTTCAAACAGCTATGCAAACATTCAAGTTGACAGGTAAAAAGCAACTCGATGCTGAGTTGCGTACAGGTGTTAAAGCCTTACTTGATTTAAAAAATCGGCCTTAACTTGAACTGTTTTACTCTAGTATGGAGGTAGCTAAATGCTAAAGCTGGAGCCACAACCACAGGTTGTTTCTGCGTTAGGGTTGGTTACTGCAAATTGTGAGCCTTGCAAACCTTCCGTATAGTCGACTGTTGCACCGACTAGATATTGATAACTCATTGCATCAACGAGTAACTGTACGCCCTGATTAGGGATCACAGTATCATCTTCAGACAATTCTTCATCAAAGGTAAAACCATACTGAAAGCCCGAGCAGCCTCCGCCAGTAACATATACTCTTAGCTTAAGATTAGGGTTCTCCTCTTCTTCAACTAATTGCTTAACTTTGTTAGCGGCTGCATCAGTAAATATCAAAGGGGCAGGCACATGAGTCTCAACTACACTCATCAGATCTCCAGTCATTCTTTTTAATAAGTACCTATTATCCGATTAACCTAGTAAAACAGTCAACTATTTCCCACCCTCAAGTGTATTTATACATAAGCTTTACATTAGCTGCCGCTTGCAGAGCTTGGAATTGCTTTCAAGGAAACCTGCTCGGGTTGGGCTTCTTGCTCATTTTCACCGGTATCATGATGGCGAATAGAAACCGGTTCTTTATGGTGAACTAAATTACCATTAACCTCTGCCCCCATCGCCATTTCGATCAAATGATAATACACATTACCCATAATTGACGCATTTGGCGCAAGCTCGATATGTTTCGACGCATAAACATCACCATGAACCGTACCATTAACAATTATGTGGGGTGCAATCACGTCGCCATCGATTTCACCAATGTCACTAATTCTGACAATTGCCTCACTGTCTTCTTCAGCCCTAATTGTTCCTCGAATCAAACCATCAATATGTAAACCACCTGAAAACTGTAGGTCGCCCTCTATTTGAGTCTTTGCTGAAACCAGCGTATCAAAATGAATGTTAGGGCTTTGATGCTTTTTACTTTTACCCTTATTTTTTCTTAAGCCACTTTTGTTACCAAACATGGTGCCTCCTATGAGTTGACCAACTTAACAGCCTTGATCAAACTAATTTTTTAGACCAAGCAATTGCTTCCAGGCAAAGCTTTGTTCAATGCGTGAAGCTTTCTTACCCTTTGATTGTGCAACCACTTGTATATGTTCCGGGATAAAGCCTTCAGGTATCACTAGATCACCCGCTATATCCTGAAAATATTTAAATTTAAATTTAATACCCAACTCTTTTTGCTCTGAAATATCCCTTAAAGGGATAATTTCTTTTTTGTCTCCCCGCATGCCGATTAGGTTAATCGCCACGACGCCTTTCATATAAGCCTTATTATCAGCCACTTGCGCTAATACAACTTTATAGGCAAAACGCTGCTTAACGGCACTCGACTGAATATCCACTTTCTGAACCTGCAAACCACGTGCATTATCAGAGGGTGCCATAATATTCTGATAAAATGATACATCCTTGCGTAATTGAGAAACTGTCGTTTTGTAGCCTCGAATCACATCCTGTATTTCCTTCTTTGCCAGGCTATCAATCTTTCGACCACTTTCTAAATTGGCCACTTGCTGTCGTAAGACAGTTTCACTTTCTTTCAAATTAGCATACTCGGCAGATATTGCTGTGAGTTGCTGTAAAACTTGTTCATGCTTTTGCTTAATTTGATACTTACCTAACAAAAAGCAGGCGGCACCAATCACAACAATGCCGGTTAAAAAAATCAGTCTTCGTTTACGTTTAATGCCCGGCTTATGCTTTACAACAATTAATTTATCTTCTGCTTTTCGCTTTATCATGAACTTTTTTACGCTCTACTTAACTGTCGATTACTTTTCGTCTTATTTTATATTAACGACTTAAGGCATTAAGGCAACTTGCTCCAAACCTAGCAACTCATCCAAACCAAACATAATATTCATATTTTGAATCGCTTGGCCGGAAGACCCTTTAACCAGGTTATCAATCACTGCTGTAACAATAATCATCTGACTACCAGGCTGTTGATGAACCGCTATACGACACATATTTGAGCCTTTTACACTACGTGTTTCTGGCAAGGAGCCTGAAGGCATCACATCCACAAAAGGCTCGTTTTCATAACGCTGTTCATATATTGCTTGAACATCCGCAAGACTCAAACCCGCATCTTCTTTCAACTCAAAATAGAGTGTGGCTTCAATACCACGAATCATCGGCACTAAATGTGGTACAAAAGTAAGACCAATGTCAGCGTTACCGGCTTCACTCAAAATTTGTTGCATCTCAGGTAAATGACGATGACCTGAAACACCATAGGCTTTAAAACTATCCGAACATTCCGATAAAAGCATACCGACTTTAGCCGCTCTACCGCCACCACTGGTGCCTGTTTTCGCATCGGCAATCATGCGACGCGTATCAATCAGCTTCTTTTCAAGCAAGGGCAAAAAACCTAACTGGATAACTGTCGGGAAACAACCAGGGCAGGCAATGAGTTTTGCTTCTTTGATTTTTTCTCGATTGATTTCTGGTAAACCATAAACGGCTTGTTCGATCAGTTCAGGGCAAGCATGTTTCTGGTCATACCAATGCTCCCAGATATCAACATCGTTTAAACGGAAATCACCTGATAAATCGATAGTTTTCAAACCAGAGTCGATAAACTCCGCCATCATCGACTGTGCCACACCATGTGGCGTCGCAAAAAAGATGACATCACAAACAGCCAATTCTTTAACGCTAGGGTCCGTAAAAGCAAGATCAATATGACCACGAACATGAGGAAACATATCAGCGACAGGGCGACCTTTTTCAGTACGCGAGGTCACAACCGAAATTTCGACCTCAGGATGTAATGCCAAAAGACGTAAAAGTTCTGAACCTGTGTACCCTGTTGCTCCGACAATGCCTGCTTTAATCACTTTTTTCTCGCTCCACTAATTTCTTCGCCCATATCAGTTAAACCTACAGGCCATTTATAGTCGGCATTGTAACATGCCAATCTAAGCCGGTCTTTTACCTGAATGATATAAAAGTCCAAAAAATCGCTCAATTATTACACTTTTTGGCCTGTATGGCGTACAGGTATTAGCCGAAAATACTTTATACTGGGCGCTTAAAGCAACCAACACACTATACTTACTATTATGATCCGTTATATCAGAACCACCTTAGTACTCATCTATTTTTTTGCCATTGCCTTCATCGGATCCCTCATTAGTCTGTTAAGGCCTTTCAACCCCGATAACACCCGCATTTGTGGCCGCATGTTTAGCTGGGGCAGTATTAAATTACTCGGTATAAACTTAGTGATTGAAGGAAAAGAGCTGCTAAAAGACATGCCGCCAAGCGTTATTGTGGCCAACCACCAAGACAACCTTGACCTCTTTGTTCATGGAGCTGTCGTCCCCAAACGAGCCGTGAGCGTGGGTAAAAAGAGTCTTAAATACTTACCTTTATTTGGGCAAGTTTATTGGTTAGCGGGCAATATTATGATTGACCGCAAAAAACGCAAAGAATCCATTAATGCCATGACAGAGACAACTGAGGCCCTTACACATAAACAAACCTCAATATGGGTGTTTGCTGAAGGTACTCGAAATCGAGGCAATAACCTTCTGCCGTTTAAGAAAGGCGCTTTTCATATGGCAAAACAAGCTGATGCACCCATAGTTCCAATCTGCGCTAGCTCTTACCCTAAGCATATTAATCTTAATAAACTCCGTTCAGGCACCATCATCATTAAAATACTGCCGTCTATCCAAACCGCTGGTACCGGTACCCAAGAACTAACGAGCTTAAGAGAAAACGTTCATCAAATGATGCAAACTACCATTGATGAATTGGATAATAGAGTCATGCTTCAAACTCAAGTCGAGCTTTCAAACGTGCAAAGTTCAAATTAATTATATTCAATGCTTAAATGTCTTCTGCGGATTTAAGCTGTTTATACACATAAAGTTTCTTGCCTCTAAAGCGTAGCCTACTTTACTTTAAAGCCTCCGCAACGCTACACTAGCCACACATAGGCTCAACAAGGAGTCTATGTTTTCAATACCCGCTCAACTACTAGCTTTAGATACCTTCTATGCCGTTCAAAACGACATTCGAAAATTATAAGCGTGTTTTTCGACATCAATTATCGGGTGTTGATGCCTTGCCACAACTGTCGATTCTTGGGCTAATATCCGGCTCTCTAACGGCGGCTGTCATTTTATTATTTCGCTTCCTGATCGAAGCACCTTTAGCTTATTTTTTTCCTGAAGGTGATCCTGAGAATTATGAAGGCTTATCTACCTTTATGCGCGCGGTACTGCCAATTAGTGGCGCATTTATAATTGGTGTTATTTGGTACCGACTGAAGATAAACCAGCGTAAAGTCGGTGTCGCTTTTGTCATGGAGCGCCTGAATTATCATCAGGGGTATATCACCTTTAGAAGCCTCTGCACACAATTTATTGGTGGAGTACTGACTATTCTCAGTGGACAATCTGCTGGACGAGAAGGCCCGGCAGTCCATCTTGGCGCTGCCTGTTCCAGCCTACTCGGCCGTTATCTCAATTTACCAAACAACAGTATCCGCACCTTAATTAGTTGTGGTACGGCGGCCGCTATTTCAGCGTCTTTCAATACCCCTATTGCAGGGGTAATATTCGCCATGGAAGTGGTGATGATGGAATATTCAATCGCCGGCTTTACCCCAGTAATCTTAGCCTCTGTCGCTGCCGCGATTATTTCTCAAGGCGTGTATGGTGCCGACCCTGCTTTCCTTGTCCCCCAGTTATATATGAACTCATTAGCTGAAGTCCCTTATATTATTTTTTGTGGTATTGCCATTGGTTTTGTTTCGGCCTGCTTTGTCGGGCTTATTAAACAGACCATGCGTTTTGCAAACTCGCATTTCAATCGCAGCATTTTTTATCGCATTCTCGCCGCTGGGGTATTAACCGCTGGGGTAGCAGTTTTTCTGCCTGAGATCATGGGTGTCGGTTATGACACGGTTAACCAAACCTTATTAGGTGAATACGGGCTACTTTTACTCTTCACCATTGCTGCGGGTAAAATCATCGTGACCGGCATCAGTGTCGGGCTGGGGATGCCCAGTGGGCTGGTTGGGCCCGTGCTATTTATCGGTGCAACAATTGGTGGTTTCTTTGGCCTGATTGCCCAGTGGATAATGCCGGATACAGCCTCATCGGCAGGTTTTTATGCCATGCTTGGAATGGGCGCAATGATGGGTTCAGCCCTGCAGGCACCACTCGCAGCCTTACTCGCTTTACTTGAATTAACTCAAAATCCAAATATTATTTTGCCAGGCATGCTGATCATTGTTATATCCAGTCTGGTGGCCAGTGAGGTTTTTAAGCAGAAATCCATTTTCTTAAGTATCTTAAAAGAGCAGGGTTTGGATTATCATAACAGTCCGGTGATTCAAGCATTACGCCGCGTCAGTGTCGGTGCCATTATGAGTAGACAGTTCACTCCATCTGACAGAACCTTAAGCTACGAAGACGCCAAAGCGCTGCTTCGACAAGAACCTAAATGGATCCTGATCAATAATAGTGAAAGTATTCCTGTCTCCCTTCTACCCACCGTTGATCTTGCACACTACTTAGAAGAAAATGAAGCGCTCTATTTTGAAGCTGAACAGGATTTATTAAAAGAGCGCATGCTCGTCGACTTATTTGAAATACCTGCCCAGCGTAAAGATGTCGCCTCTTTATATTTTCAGGCAACCTTGCAAGAAGCCCTAGATCGCTTTGCTGAAGCCAAAACTGATGCACTTTACGTCGAACGAACAAGTGGCGCCACCGTGACACGCGTACTCGGAATACTCACGCGAGCCGATGTTGAAAACTACTATCAATACAAAAGAAAATAACTTTCAATACAAAAGGGAACAACTATGCTTTGGATAAAAGCATTTCATATCGTGTCGGTTATCTGCTGGTTTGCAGCCTTATTTTACTTACCGAGGTTATTTGTTTATCACAGTCAGTCTGATGACCATCTCAGCCTTGAGCGCTTCAAAATAATGGAAAGAAAACTCTATCGGGGCATAGGCACACCATCGATGATTGCGACCATCTTGCTCGGTTTTTGGCTCGTTTCCTATAACCCTGAAGGCTATCTACAAGGCGCCTGGTTTCATGCAAAATTAACGCTGATTGCCCTACTCGTGATCTATCACTTCTATTGCGGTAGCTTGCTCAAAACCTTTGCACGTGATGAGAATCAAAAAAGCCACGTCTTTTATCGATGGTTTAATGAGCTTCCAGTGTTACTACTCATCAGTATCGTTATTCTGGTTGTGGTGAAACCCTTTTAAAATGTCAAAAACCTTACTCCCAAAGGGCCTTTACGCCATCACAGACCCCGCTTTGCTACCAGGTAAGAAACTTCTGCTAGGTGTAGAGCAAGCGCTTAGAGGTGGCTGTCAGGTCATACAGTATCGTGACAAAAGCGCCAGTGAAGTTGAAAGACTTAAAAGTGCACAAAGCTTAAAGAGTCTTTGCCTGGAGTATAATGCGCGCCTCATTATCAATGATGACTTAAATCTTTGTCTCCGTGCTGGTGCTGATGGTGTTCACTTAGGTAAAAGTGATGGCGATATTTCAGCGGCACGACAACAGCTAGGCATGGATAAGATCCTCGGCGTTACCTGCCACGATAACGTCAACTATGCGCAAAGCTGTATAGAAAGAGGGGTAAATTACTGCGCTTTTGGGCGTATTTTCACCTCAAGAACAAAACCTGATGCGCCGCATTGCCCTGCCGAAGTTTTATCAAAAGCACAGCAGCTGAATATACCAGCTGTCGCAATCGGCGGGATTAATCTAAGCAACTACGCTAGCTTAGTGAATTATGAACTCCATAATATAGCAGTGATTAATGGTTTATTTGGCCAAAACGATATAGAAAAGACTGCGCGCACACTTTCTTCATTTTTTAAGCATTCAAACTCAAACACATAAAAAACAGAATAGGCTTTTACTCATGTCAAAATCAGAACAACTATTTGCCGATGCCCAAACGGTCATTCCAGGCGGAGTTAATTCTCCTGTTCGTGCCTTTAAAGGCGTTGAAGGTACCCCCATTTTTTTTGAGCGTGGTGAAGGCGCTTATTTGATAGATGCCGATGGCCAACGTTACATAGACTATGTCGCGTCTTGGGGACCGATGATACTGGGTCATGCCAATCCGGGCGTATTGCAAGCGGTACAAAGCCAATTAAGCCAAGGCTTAGGTTATGGCGCACCGACCGCGATTGAAACCCAAATGGCCAAAAAAGTATGCGAGTTAGTACCCTCAATTGAAATGGTGCGCATGGTCAGCTCTGGCACCGAAGCCACGATGAGTGCCATCCGTTTAGCAAGAGGTTTTACCAACCGCGATAAGATCGTTAAATTCGAAGGCTGTTATCATGGCCACGCCGATTCATTATTGGTCAAAGCAGGTTCTGGCGCCCTCACACTGGGAGTGCCTAATTCTCCTGGTGTACCGGCGAGTGTTGCCGAGCACACCATCACCCTAAGTTTTAACAAAGCAGATGAAGTACGTAAATTATTTGCTGAAATGGGCGACCAAATTGCCGCAATTATCGTAGAACCGGTCGCCGGTAACATGAACTGCATTCCACCTATTCCAGGTTTTCTCGAATCACTTAGAGAATGTTGTGATGAATATGAGAGTGTGCTTATTTTTGATGAAGTGATGACCGGATTCAGAACCGCTCTCGGCGGCGCGCAGTCGGTTTATCAAGTTAAACCTGACCTCACTACTTTAGGTAAGGTAATAGGCGGTGGTCTACCTGTGGGTGCTTTTGGTGGACGTAAAGATATCATGTTAGCGATTGCCCCGACGGGCCCGGTTTATCAGGCAGGTACTTTATCGGGTAACCCGCTCGCAATGGCAGCAGGTTTAGCCATGCTAGAGGCCATTTCACAGCCGGGTTTTTATCAAGATTTAACGGCAACAACGACTAAGTTGGTGAAGGGCTTAAAGGCGGCGGCTAATGAAGCAAATATTCCCATGGTTTTTAATCAGGTGGGTGCCATGTTTGGGTTCTTCTTTACTGAAGACGCAAGCATTAGTTTGTTTGATCAAGTGATGCAGTGTGATATCACACGTTTCAAAAAGTTCTATCATGCGATGTTACAAGAAGGCATTTACTTGGCGCCCTCTGCCTTTGAAGCAGGTTTTGTATCAAGTGCTCATGGTGATGAAGAAATTGCGGCGACGATTGAAGCCGCGAAGAAAGTTTTCAAAACATTATAAATAACACTCTCTAACATTCTGGTACGCTCTAATACTATGTCATCCCGGTGTGTTCTCCAGCCGGGATCCATTCTCTAAAGGCGGAATATGAAAAGAACTGGATCCCCGATTGGGTACTTCAGGAATGACAACTCAAGACAGATTAGCTCATCACCTTTTCAAGCACACTGTTTAAAAATAAATGTCCTTTTTCTGTTGTCGCTAATCTGTCCGGTTCGAGCAAACCCAATTGACGCAATTCACTTAGCTGGGGCTCTAAAGCCACCAAGCTTAGACCGGTACGCTCACTGAACAGACTTTCTTCAACACCTTGATTAAGCCGTAATACATTCATTAAGAATTCTACGCCTAAGTCTTCAAGCTCAATATCCTCTTCCCCTATTCTAAAACTTGGACAAGGCTGAAGGTTATACTCTGCTTTCAAATAATCCTTAGGCATACGTGTCTTTCTATACCTAAGTATGCGCTTACTATCATTGTTCTCACCATATTCTATAACACTTATCTTCGAATGTGCCCCGGCACCTAGCCCTATATAATCACCAAAAGTCCAATAATTGAGGTTATGTTTTGCCTGCTTATTAACGCTTGAAAAGGCAGAGACTTCGTATTGTATTAGACCCGCTTGCTGCAGTACTTCAATACCCGCTTGTTGAATATCCCAAAGCGCATCATCTTCGGGTAGTTTAGGCGGATGCCGAAAATATTCGGTATTTTGCTCAATGGTCAATTGATACCAGGACAAATGAGTTGGGTTTAGCGCAATAGCCTGTTTCAGGTCGTCAATAGCATCTTCTGTAGATTGCCCTTCTAAACCATGCATTAAATCAATATTGAAGTTCTTAAAGCCTGCTTGCTTAGCCTGCTCAATCGCACGCTTTGCATCCCCGCCCGAGTGGATACGCCCCAGCCTATGTAAATGCTGATCATTAAAACTCTGCACCCCAAGAGATAAGCGATTAATACCTGCTTGACGATAAGCCACAAAGCGGCTCGCCTCAGTGGTTCCGGGATTTGCCTCTAAGGTAATTTCAATATCGGGGTCAAAGGAGATAATACTTGAGATATGCGCGAGTAAGTCCTGATAAAATTCACCGCTCATCAGGCTCGGCGTACCGCCGCCAAAAAAGATACTTTTCAAGGACCGTTGTTGCACAAAAATAAGGTCTGCGGCTAGATCCAGTTTGAGCTTTTCCAAATATGCTTGCTCAGGTATCTCACTGCTACTTAAGCCAGTCTCGGAGTTGGCTGGCTGGCCACTTTCTTTAGATGCATATTCATGAGAATTGAAATCGCAATAGGGACACTTCCTGACGCACCAAGGGACATGCACATATAAACTCAGTGGCGGCAGCAATGAAAGCGTCATCATCTATGCCTTAATCAAATCAATTTTATCAATCAATTGCTTTAAGGCCTTACCGCGATGACTAATGCCACTTTTTTGTTCTTTACTTAATTGAGCGGCCGTACAATCCAGTTTTGAAATCCAGAAAATAGGGTCATAACCAAAACCACCTTCTCCTGTTTGAGTCTCGGTAATTCTCCCTTCCCACTGCCCATGACACACGATTGGCGTCGGATCCTCAGCATGTGACATATATACCAGCACACAATGAAACCGTGCTGTACGCTCAGCCTCTGGAAGCCCCTTCATGTTCTCAAGCACTAAATCAATATTTTTTTGATCCGTAGTCGCGGCACCTGTTTCCATCTCTGAATAAAGTGCTGAATAACGCGCTGAATAGATGCCTGGTTGCCCGTTAAGGGCATCAATGGCAATACCAGAATCATCAGCTATTGCCGGTAAGCCGCTTATTTTCGACGCATACCGAGCCTTGATAATGGCATTTTCTACGAAACTCAAGCCTGTTTCCTCGGGTGGGATAACATTAAAATCAGACTGAGGAAACACTTCTAAATCATAAGGGGAAAGTAAGTGGGAAAACTCCTTTAACTTACCCTTGTTACCACTTGCTAGCACAATTTTCATACCCTATCCCTTATTCTTAAAAAATTCATCACCAGAAGTAACGGCTTACAAAGCGTTCGTTATGAGTAATAGCGGCCATTAGTCATTATAAAAATTCTGTGTAAACCTCAGTTTTAAAGGCTTAACACTGCCTTCAGGGTACACAGTGGCATCAAAAGTCAATATCTCACCTTGTCTAAACTGAATCTGGGCCAAATAATAAATAGCCTGGCCTTCGACAACTTGTTGAAAAGATGGGAATTGTTGTTGCTGAATATCATTACTCATTTTAGTTTCTACTACCGCACCAACCGCGTTTCGCTGACCATCAGCATCAATTTTAATGACACTGATGTTCACCACACCCAGGGCTTTACTTCTCACCAGCCCATACTGTTTAGCCACTTCCGGGTCAAGAAAGGTACTGGTAAAAGCAATGTAATGAACTTCATACTCACTGCCATTCGGGCCATCAAATACTTCTTTCTGTTCAGCATGTGCCGTACTAACGACGAAAATCAGCATGAACAAAAACAGTGAAAAGTGTCTTAGTGCTTTCATAATTATTCTCTTAACGGGCAATTCGGTAAACAGCGAATTCTGCAAATAGGTTGGGCCACATTAGGGCAAAACGACTTTGCTCGAAGTCGGCGTCAACCACAGTACGATTGAGTATTTTTATGCCTTTCTGGCGGCATAAAACCTCAAAGTCTTTAAAGGTACATAAATGAATATTTGGCGTGTTATACCAAGTATGCGGCAGTGTTTTTGACATCGGCATTTTACCATGCCACAACAAATAATGACGACAGCGCCAATATCCAAAATTAGGAAAGGTGACAATACCTTGTCGGCCTAAACGTAACATTTCATCCAGCATCACATCCGGACGACGAATAGCTTGAAGTGCCTGAGTCATAATGACCGTATCAAATTGTTGATCCGCAAATTGGCTCAAACCCCTGGCATCCAGGTCGTGCTCAATCACATTCACACCTTTCTCAATACAGCGGGTGATCTGTTGTTCATCAATTTCCAGGCCATAGCCATTTACATTTTTCTTTGCCTTCAGATGCGCAAGTAAGGTGCCATCACCACAGCCCAAATCGAGTACCTGGGTATTTGGTTTCACCCAAGGTTCAATCAAGTTTAAATCGGCTCGCATATTAATTTACTTCCTTGGCAATACGTTTCATGTAAGCAGAGAAAATCGCCATATAACGCTCAGTAGGGATCAAGAATGCATCATGCCCATAAGGTGAGTCGATTTCTGCATAACTCACAGCTTTTCCCGCTTTTACCATGGACGCAACCAATTGCTCAGATCGTTCAGGCGAAAAACGCCAATCAGAGCTAAACGACACCACAAAATAACTGCACTTCCCAGCCTCCAAAGCCTTTTGCAAGGAACCATCAAAGTCTGCCGCGGGATCAAAGTAATCAAGCACACGCGTCATTAACAAATACGTATTCGCATCAAATGTTTTTGAGAACCGTTCTCCCTGATAGTTCAGGTAGCTTTCTACTTCAAATTCAACGTCATAACCAAAATTAAAAGCCGAGGTTTTTAGATCTCGACCAAATTTTTCACCCATAGACTCATCAGATAAATAGGTAATATGGCCAATCATGCGCGCCAGCATTAAGCCCTTACTTGGGATAGTATTATATCGATAATAATGCCCATGATTAAAATCAGGGTCAGAGGTAATAGCCTTGCGTGATATCTCATTAAAAGCAATATTCTGTGCTGTCAGTTTTGGCGTTGAAGCAATCACAACAGCATGTTTGATACGTTCAGGGTAATTTAAGGACCATGCTAATGCTTGCATGCCGCCTAAACTCCCACCCACCACAGCAGCCCAAATATCAATTTTAAGCACATCTGCCAGCCGTGCCTGGCTTTCCACCCAATCTTGTACGGTGATAATGGGGAAATCCGGGCCATAAAGTTCACCCGTTTCAGGGTTCACAGTATTTGGACCTGTACTACCACTACAGCCACCGAGGTTATTTAAACTCACGACAAAGAAATGATTGGTATCGATCGGTTTTCCTGGCCCAATGCAGCTATCCCACCAGCCTGGTTTCTTATCTTCTGCCGAATGAAACCCGGCTGCATGATGATCGCCACTAAGTGCATGACAAATTAAGATTGCATTACTACGCTTATCGTTTAATTGACCATAGGTTTCATAGACCAGCTCATATTGCTCAAGTGTTTTGCCACAAACGAGCTTTAGCGGCTGGTTAAATTGGACCGTCTCGGGTTTTATAATACCAACAGACTGCTGGGCCACAGACTTACTGTGCTCGGCTATTGAGTCATCAGATTGAATATCAAATGAGTTTTTATCAGGGGAATTAGGCATTCGTTGCTGTTTCGCGTATGAACCAAGAAGCAAAGAAGTGTAAACGCCCCTCTACCGAATGGCAATATCTTGTATAGAGTCACTGCCACTTGGCGGTGGATTGCTCAGACTTTGTTGAATAGATTCAACTTCATTTAATTGACTATGAATTTGATCAATTATTTTCTTAAGCTCTGTTTGCTGCACCTTAACGTCATGGGTGCTACTCGCCATACGTCTCAAATTTCCAACCTGCTCCTCAAGCATCGTTTTCTGCTCTAAAGCATATTGCATCAAGGGCAACAAAGCTTCATCCGGCCAACGTTTAGCTTCAGCGATGACTTCATCCTGTATCAACTGCACCTCGGCGACAAAGGTAGTAAAGAAGTGATTGGTCAATACCGACTGCTCTGTCATAAACATCTTCGGTTGACGGCAAAACTGAATCAGCTTTGCCCTGAGCGCCTTCAATGCTTTTTGCTGCTTAACGATCGAAAAGGTCTTGGGTTTTAAATGAGTGGCTTTTATATCCGCTTTAAAGCGCTGATAAATAGCACCGACCATTTTGTCTGCGAGCTTGGCTTCGGTAATGGTATTTTGAAATTCTTTTTCCATGCGCACAAAAAATTGATTCATGGCATGCGTCATTCCCAAGGTACTCCAGCTATCCTGCATATCCCGCTTTGTCTGCTTAAGGATGTCTTTAAAGCGACCTGACGTCATTAACTGCTGCAATATTTCGCCCTGGGATTGCATCAAACGACGACTCGATTTTAAGGTGATGAGTTTTTTATAATAAAGGTCATGATCTTGATGGGTTTTATCTGCCAGATTCTGGAGTATTTCAGTACTGACAGTATCACCCTCTAAGGCGTCAAAGCGTTCATAAAGCGTCGCTAAGCGTTCATTCAGAATAGCTAAAGAGCCGTGAAGCATTTGTTGTACATCAGCCACGAGCTCATCAAATATCAAAATTTCTTTTTGAATTAGAATTCGTTTGGAAATAAGCTTTTCAAGTCGGGGCAATGCACTTTTTTGCAACAATAAATCATCTTTTTTAATTCGCCCAATCAAACCCTGCTTCGCAGAAAGCGGGATGACATCATCAATATCAATTCCAAGATGATCAGCCGTGTTCTGTCGTACACTTTCTATAGAGGCCGCTACATGCGTATCGCCTTGAATATCATCCCAAAGAATATCAATCTTATTGAGCACAGCAAATCGACCGGCCCGATGATCAGCATCTTTAGTTTTGATAAAACGCTTCCAAATAGATAAGTCGCTTGCGGTCACACCCGTATCTGCACTTAGAATAAAAATGATGGCTTGCGCCTTAGGCAACATACTGATCGTCAGTTCAGGCTCTGAGCCAAGCGCATTCAGCCCGGGGGTATCTAAAATACACAAGCCTTTCTTAAGTAAGGGGCTGTCTAGACTAATTAGCGCATGACGCCAGACAGGAATCATCACGCGTTTTACATCTGCCGGATCACTCTCTAACATATGCTCATCAAAGCCCAATGAACGCGCTTCCAGAAATGTTGCTGAACGTGTTGCCGCCACTTGTCTCAGGCTTTGGCTCATCTGCTTAGGGTCTGAACTTTCTATTGAGATTTCTTTCCAAGCTTGATGATCGAGTTTTAATTCATGGATAGATATATTTTGTATGCGTGTTTCGATAGGCAAAAGCTTTAAGTAGCTCTCATTTCGCTTTGAGTCATAAAATATTTCAGTCGGACACATGGTCGTACGACCAGCTTGAGAAGGTAGCATTCGCTGGCTAAAGTCTGAAAAAACAAGGGCATTGATAAGCTCTGTTTTACCACGAGAATATTCACCCACCATGGCGATCGTCAGTTGATCATCAAGCAGAAGATTCAAGCCTCGATTTAATCGACGCTCAACATCTTCAGTATTTAAACTGTTCGCTTGTAGCCAATGTTGATAGTGTTTTATGTCATTGGAGAGTTGATGTTTCCATTCATGATAAGCATCAACCTGATTTGATAAATCGTTAGCTGGCATCTTTCTATACCCCACCCGACAAATAGCCCTATAAGCAAGAACATATTTAGCGAACAGATTTCCTTTTAAGTTTGAATCCCTTGATTATAGGCAGATGTTTCAATTACAACTGTGAAATCGGTGTTTTGGTTTTAAAGTCTTGCTAAAAAGTAACGGCGGCAGAAACATAAAATAGTGACCAATCATAATAAAATCAATAAATTACAAATGAACACACTAAGATAAAAGCATCATGTTTAATTATGTAATATGTTGTTATTTCAGCGACTTAGTAGCTATATTCCCATCAAATAAGCGCAAAACTAATACCCACTTGATACGACATTTGTGCCACCACTTTTTCTAATATTTGAAGCACCAAAAATACTAATATTGGCGACAAATCAAGTCCGCCCATCGACGGCAAGATCTTCCGAAAAGGTTTCATCAAAGGTTCAGTGATTTGATTAATCAATAATAAAACAGGGTTGCCACTTCCGGGTGCCACCCAGCTAGCGATAATCATAATAAGCAGAGACCAAAAATAGATTTTCAATAAGAACCCTAAAACCAGCATAACTGACATGACCAGCACGCCGACTGGATTTGGCATAACCGCGCCCAATACAGCCACTTTCAATGCTAGTACCAGACTTTGAAATAACACCGCTAGTACCAGTGATGCGATATCTATTCCAGCAATCCCCGGAATTATCCGCCTGATAGGAATTAGGAGTGGATTCGTAGCTTTAACAATAAATTGGGAAATAGGATTATAGAAATCAGCACGCGATAACTGCAGTATAAATCTCATTAAAATAACCGTTAGATAAAGTAACGATAATGTATCCACCACTAAGGAAAAAATTTCCGCAAACATGCAAACGCCTACTAAGTAATATTGATTTAATCACTATCAAAATAAACCATATTTCCAAATAATATTTGAAGATTTTGGATTTATCTAAGGTAGCGATAGCTTTAAATAAGAATCGTGAGAAGGATAATAAGTCTTTTATAGGAAATTACTAGGGCATAACTAATTACTCACAGGCTTTTCATCAAGTAGTTCAAGATTTTTTCTTCGGTAATGGGCTTTGGAATGAAGCTTAAGCCTTGGGCTTTAGCTTGTTCTTGTATCCGCTCTTGAAAATTTGCTGTCAACAATGCAATTTTGGCGGCAGGACATGATTCCTGTAATTCCGGTGAGATAGTTAAACCATCCCGTCCAGGCATATTCATATCTAGCGTAATAAAATCAAAGGTGCCTGTTTTGCATTGATTTAATGCATCAATGGCATCTTCTGCTTCACTTATTTGCCAGTCAGGATATTTGCTATTAATAATCGCTTTCAGCATTAAGCGAGAAATCCGGCTGTCATCAACCAGTAATACTGTTTTCGCTTGAGTCATTATCTGAACCTGTTTGGTAATTTTCTATCTAACTTTTGCCAACAAGCCGTTAAATAAAAAGTGGTGAAGTAAAATCAAATACTCAGATATTATTTCTTTAATCAAAAAAGTATAGACCACATATATTGATTTCATTGTATAAATCTTGTTCAAAACACGCTTTTTTTGTACTATTTTGTTTGTTCTTAAACAATCTACAAAGAAAAATTGGCTTAATCCGATTGTTTCTGCTAATTTTTGTGGGCTTAGCATCCCTTATTATTACGACTTCTTAATAGCTAGTAACAAGCGCTAACAGGTACCTCGTTGTCCCGGCTTGCCAACGAGAAGCATTCAGTATGAAACATGAGACCATTCCTATGCCGGAAAACCAACAAAAATCAGAAAACAAATTTAACTTTACCCCTTATGAAGCTAAACCAGATGAGGAGTATATGAATGATTCACAGGGCGCCCACTTTCGCCAAATTCTTTTAGCTTGGAAACAAGAGCTGATGGAAGAAGTAGATCGTACTGTGCATCATATGAAAGAAGACGCGGCTAATTACGCTGACCCTAGTGACCGAGCAACTCAGGAAGAAGAGTTTAGTCTCGAGCTGCGTACGCGGGATCGTGAGAGGAAGCTAATCAAAAAAATTGATAAAACGCTAAATCGTATCGAAGATGAAGATTACGGTTTTTGCGATTCCTGTGGCGTTGAAATTGGCATACGCCGACTTGAAGCTCGTCCAACGGCAACGCTTTGCATAGACTGCAAAACCTTAGCAGAAATTAAAGAACGCCAAACCGGTATCTAGTTTCATGCCTTGATTTAAAGAAGCCTAAGGAAGTTAAACAGCTTAACTTCCTTAGGCTTCTTTTTATTGAGCAAAAGACCAAAACCGTTACATCTCATTTATATTACCCCTACTATAAAAATGCAAAGCTATCGTGGAAGATTTGCTCCCTCTCCAACTGGACCACTTCACTTTGGTTCTCTATTTGCTGCTGTCATCAGTTACCTGGACGCACGAAAGAATAAGGGACTTTGGTTTGTCAGAATTGAAGATATCGACCCGCTGCGTGAACAAGCTGACTCACAACAAGGCATTTTCGAAACACTCCTAGCCCATGGTCTAAAATGGGATCAAGAACCTCGCTTTCAGTCCAGGCAAACACATCTTTATGAGAAAACGCTTTCAACTCTGGACAAAAACAAACAACTCTATGCCTGCCCCTGTAGTCGCAGGCAATTAGAACAGCATTATGGTCAGCATACTGAACACTGTGCCCAAGCAGCCTATTTGCAATCCCGAAATATTCCTGTGGCGCTAAAGTTTAAAGCCACAAATAAAATACATACCTGGCAGGACACAATTCAGGGCGAGCAAAGCCACTTGTTAAATGAAGACTTCGTTTTAAAACGAAAAGAAGGTTTTTATGCTTACCAATTAGCTGTTGTATCTGATGACATTGATCAAAACATAACACATGTTGTCAGAGGCGTTGACTTACTTTCTTCTACCCCCATGCAACTTGCCATATATGAAGCGGTCAATTGTTTACCCCCTGTTTTTAGTCACTTTCCTGTCATCGTGGATCAGCAAGGCCAAAAACTTAGCAAACAAAGCTTCGCCGCTCCGGTAGATAATGCAAAAGCGCTACAAAATCTGTTACGTATATTTCAATTATTAAATATTCAATTAATGGCGACACCCAAATCAATCGATGATGCACTCTACTTAGCGCAAGAAATATGGGATCTAGCTTTGATTCCACAACAGGATACAATGAATAACAGCCATTAATTATTATTAAAACGCGTATACTGCCGTTGCACAATTTTAGTTATCGTTAACTTTGCACTTTTCTTTGGTATAAGAGTCTTTACAATAAACGTCTTTATCCAATAAATTTATCTCGTTTACTATTCTCCTACATATTGCTAATTGATTGAGTTTTTGGCTATGCGCCGTATTTTAATAATTGAAGATGAAATAGATCACCGCTCAAGCTTACAAAATACACTTGAGGAACACCGATACCACGTTGATGTTGCGGCCTCAATCAATGAAGCGATTGAGAATTATGCCTTACCTTCATTCGACCTCATCATTACTGACTTACGACTACCCGGCCAGCCAGGCACAGATATTATCCAATTGGCCCAAGGCGTACCGGTTCTTGTGACAACCAGTTATGCGAGTTTGCGCTCAGCGGTCGACGCCATGAAACTCGGTGCAGCAGATTATCTTGCCAAACCCTTTGATCACAATGACTTAATCGAAATTGTACGCGGCATTATAGGTAAAGATGGCAACAAGAGCGCCAACAAAGAGTTAGATGAGACAGACGAATTAGATGATGCTGAGCAGCAAATTAGCCAGCTAATCTACGGCCGTTGCCAAGCAATGAAAAAAGTATTTCATTTGATGCAAAAAGTGGCGCCCACTGAAGCGACCGTCCTTATTCAAGGTGAAACCGGTAGCGGTAAAGAACTGGCGGCCAGGGCCATTCATAATTTAAGTAAGCGCCGGAATGATGAATATATTTGTATTAACTGCGCGGCAATTCCGGAGTCATTGATAGAGTCTGAACTCTTCGGGCATGAAAAAGGCGCCTTTACTGGTGCCGTCAGCGCTAGAAACGGGCTAATTGAAGCCGCTGATGGTGGCACGCTCTTTCTCGATGAAATTGGTGAATTGCCTCTAGAAGCACAAGCAAGATTATTGCGTGTATTGCAAGAGGGTGAAATCAGACGCGTTGGCTCGACTCAGTCTCGGCAAGTCGATGTACGCTTAATTGCTGCAACGCACCGAAATCTCAAAGTACTTTCTCGTACAGGCCAGTTTCGTGAAGATCTTTACTATAGGCTTAACGTTGTTCAACTTAAACTCCCGCCGCTACGAGATCGTGGCAATGATATTTTAGGACTAGCCAGTACTTTACTTGAGAAAGCCTGTGATAAATTAGGACAACGAGACATAAAGTTCAGCCCAGACGCCATGAAAGCGATTCAAGAATATCACTGGCCAGGTAATGTCAGGGAACTTGAAAACTCCATAGAACGGGGAACTATCCTGTGTGACAACAAAATGATCACGGCTGAACTGCTCGACATCGAGTCTGAAGTGGATGACATTAATATTCCCCAAGGCCTGATCACGCCTAATCAACATCAGACAAATGCCAGTCCCCCAACAAACCTTAAAAATTTATCTATTGAAGACTACTTCCAGCAATTTGTATTAGAAAATCAAGACAATATGAATGAGACAGAACTGGCCAAGCGTTTAGGCATAAGTCGTAAGAACCTTTGGGAGCGCCGCCAACGCTTGGGCATTCCTCGAAAAAAGGCAAACTAAGCCCGCTGCCGACATGTGACGCGCATCACATATTTGTGAACTTATGAAACACCAAGTAAGTTTCAATCAAACACTTAGCGGCAAAACGTTACCAAGTGTTACCGTCTGAAACACTGTTACACACTTATTTGCCATTTTTTCTCTCTTCACTACGCCCTATCGACCAAAAGGCTTAGTTTGAATATATAAGACTTTGTTTTACATAGATTTATATACTAGTGGTACATGAAATGCTTTTATTCAAAGTATAAAAATAAAAATAACCAATAGTAATTATGCAAACAAAAATAAAAATAGTAGTAAGTTACTATTGAAGAAACCGCAAAGATAAAAATAATAAATGCGGGGTGAACTAGATATTTTGAATACTTGGCTTTTTAGCGGCCAGTAAATGAATTAGGTTATAGTTTTTGACTAATAAGAACTTCAAAAGTCGCACTAGTCTTCAGCCATATACCCTAATTTTAGTTACCGCTCTGTGTATTCAAAATAATATGTTCGCATGCGAAAGTGTGAGTTTTCGCCCTAAAGTACAGACATGGATCCACAACAACAAAAAATTTAAGTCTGCTCTTTTGAGCATGAAAAGGTCAATCACGGAGAACGTTTGATCTTTTCATGCAAAGTCATTCTTTACCCTACCTCACAGTCATATACAGTAAACATTTCCTTATTAAATATTCGTCTATTCAATAACTACACAGAAAAAGGTAAACTTGGCTCATTATGCGCAGACCTCTTGAGATGGCTCGGCATTTATATACTTGGTTTATATATAATGTATACAAACCCTTATCAACGATCTTGTACCGGCAAGCCTTTAATAAAATGACAATCACTTCTTTAAATATAATCCCTCGCAAAAGCCACCCTGTTTCACGTAACTTGATCAGTCCATCTGCACTTAAAGTGATGCATAGACTACATACGAAAGGCTATGAGGCATTTTTAGTCGGCGGTGGTGTAAGGGATATATTATTAGGTCATCAGCCAAAAGACTTTGATATTGCGACGAATGCTCACCCTGAACAAGTTCATGCGCTATTCAAAAACTCCCGACTAATCGGTCGACGCTTTAAGCTAGTCCATATCCTCTTTGGTCGGGAAATGATTGAGGTGGCAACCTTTAGAGGTCAGGCTTCTGAGCAAAATGAAAAGCAATCTGAGCATGGCATGCTACTTCGCGATAATGTCTACGGCAGCATTGAAGAGGATGCTATTAGACGCGACTTTACAGTCAATTCACTCTATTACAGCCCAAAAGACTTTTGCATTTATGACTACTTGAATAGCCTTAATGACATTCAAGATAAACAATTGCGTCTAATTGGTGATCCGGAAACCCGCTACAGAGAAGATCCTGTGCGCATGTTGAGAGCTTTACGTTTTGCAGCCAAGCTTGATTTCGAAATTTCACCCGAAACTCGCGACCCTATTTATGAGTTTGCCCCCTTACTCGAAAATATTGCAGCAGCGCGTTTATTTGATGAAGTCCTGAAGTTATTCCTGTCAGGCCACGCCTTAGAAATATTTAAAAATCTGTTAAAGTATGGCTTATTTGGCCCTCTTTTCCCTCAGGTCAGCCAAACACTTAACCATCATAAGCGAGCAAGTTTTTACATAAAACTCATCGAAGCTGGCTTACACAATACGGATCAACGTATTAGAGCAGAAAAGCCTGTTACCCCTGCGTTCTTATATGCCACCTTGTTATGGCCTGAAGTAGACCGCATATGGCAACAGTTAAAATCTGAGGGCGTGCCAGATTTTCCTGCACTTCAGCAGGCCGGCCAGCAAGCCTTACAAGCCCAAGTGCAACACATTTCTATTCCAAAACGCTTTTCACTCATGATGAAAGAGATATGGGAATTCCAAATTCGTTTGCAAAAAATACAAGGACGACGTCCTCTACAATTAATCGAACAACCTCGATTTAGAGCCGCCTACGACTTTTTGTTGTTACGAGAACAGGCCGGTGAAAATGTAAATGGCTTGGGTAAATGGTGGACCGATTTTCAAGTCAAACACCCCGCTCCCGTTCACCATAAGAGTAGAAAGCCTCGATTTAAGGCGAATAACGCTGAAAACAGCGAGAAAGATGATAACAAGCGCAGTCGCCCCCCGAGAAGACGAAAATTCAACCAAGATTGACTGTAGAGCCTTTTTCGAAAGTAAACGATATGGATACGCAATATCAGCAAGTACTCATTGGTTTAGGCAGTAACCTCGATAGCCCGATAGCACAAATACAAAGTGCCATTACGCAAATTCAAGGCCTCAAATCTATCCGTTTACTTAAGCAATCTCCCCTGTATGAGAGTCTTCCACAAGGCCCTCAAGATCAGAATAATTTCATCAATGCGGTCATTTTAATCGAGTCAATGCTCTCACCTAGCGCGCTATTGGAACAACTGCAGCGTATCGAAAAGGGTCAAGGCCGCATAAAATATCGTCATTGGGGTGAACGGGTGATTGACCTCGATATCATTTTTTATGGCCAGCAAGAAATAAGAGAAACCATTCCAGATCTAACCGTTCCTCATCCTCAAGCCTTACTAAGAGATTTTGTTGTCATACCCGCACTCGATATCGTACCTGACTGGCAATTACCGGATGCATCCTTATTAAAAGATCACGCCAAAAGTTGCCTGAATCACCAATTAAAACCCATAAAGCCTTTTCTACTTGAGTCTCAGCAGACAAATAGCTAATCTACGCCAAGAGTTTGCCAGTTCTAGTTTTATCTTCATTCAGCACAAATTTTAAGTTTATTACGGAATTTGCTATGAGCACGACAACACTAAGTTTAAAAAGCCTTAAAGAAAGCCAACAAAAGTTCTCCTGTATTACAGCCTATGACGCTACTTTTTCTAAGCTTGCATGCGATGCGGGTATTGATGTTTTATTAGTCGGCGACTCGCTTGGTATGGTACTTCAGGGACAAAGCAGTACTTTACCTGTTTCGATGGACGACATGGTTTACCATACTAAGTGTGTGAGCAGAGGCGCTTCAAAACCTTTAATCATGGCAGATATGCCCTTCAATTCATTAAATAGTATTGAAAGCGCTTTAGACAATGCAGGTAAGCTTATGCAAGCGGGTGCCCACATTGTTAAACTCGAAGGCAGTGAATGGCTGGCTGAATACATTTCAGCATTAAGTGACCGTGGCATACCTGTTTGTGCTCATCTAGGTCTTACACCCCAGTCTGTCAACAAACTTGGCGGCTATCGGGTACAAGGTAAAGAAGCAGAAAAAGCCAACCTAATGATCAATACAGCCAAAGAGCTTGTCGAGGCGGGGGCTGATATGGTTTTACTTGAGTGCGTTCCCACATCGCTTGCTGAGCTTATTACCCAAAAAGTTAAAGTACCGGTTATTGGTATTGGTGCGGGTAATGTCACGGATGGCCAAGTACTCGTTATGCACGATTTACTCGGTGTAAGCAGTGGGCATAAACCGAAATTTGTGAAGAACTTCATGGCAGAAGCTGAGTCCATCTCAGATGCCTTCGTGAAATACGATAGCGCCGTAAAAAGTGGAGCATTTCCTTCAGCTGATTATAGCTTCTCTGGGTAATATTTTTCAGGATATGTCTATGCAAACCATCAATTTTGTTAGCGCGCTTCGCCAACAAGTACAAGCAGCCCGTCAAGCTGGCAAGACTATCGCTTTTGTTCCCACTATGGGAAATCTTCATGAAGGACACTTGAGCCTAATTGATGAAGCCAAAAGACACGCTGATTTCATCGTGGCGAGTATTTTTGTTAACCCTATGCAATTTGGTGAACATGAAGATCTTGATGCTTACCCAAGAACGCTCCAGGCCGACTCTGACGCGCTCGAAGTAAGGGGTTGCGATGTACTCTTTGCCCCTACAGCGAGCGAAGTTTACCCTAATGGTTTAGCTGAAGAGACACGCGTAGATGTGCCATCACTTGGTCAATACCACTGCGGAGCTAGCCGCCCTGGTCATTTTGTAGGCGTCGCAACCGTGGTCACTAAACTCTTCAATATGGTGCAGGCAGATGTGGCAGTATTTGGTGAAAAAGACTTCCAACAACTTGCTGTCATTCGAAAAATGGTCAAGGATTTATGTATTCCAACTAAAATCATTGGCTTACCCACCTCCAGAGAAGATTCCGGCTTAGCCCGCAGCTCAAGAAATGGCTATCTCAGCCAAGAACAAAAACAAACTGCCTCAAAAATTCGCTTAATACTTCAAGACTGTAAACACCAACTCGAAACAGGCAACCGCAATTTTGATGCACTTTCTTCAAGTGCAAGAGAGAGATTAGACCAAGCAGGATTTAAAACAGATTATTTCAATATTGCTAAGCCAGACACACTAGAACCTGCTGACGCGAGTGATCAAACTTTTGTAGTACTATTGGCGGCTTATTTGGGCTCAACACGCTTAATCGATAATATAACGGTTAATTTAAATTCTTAAACCATGTTTTACTCATCATAAATAGATTGTTCTCAGGATAGATATAATGACATTGGATGCTTTACCTGCTCATACTGAATTAAAAGGCCATGCAAAGGCAATGCAAGCCAAGCATATGCGCCAGCTGTTTGAGTCAGATGCAGTACGTTTCAATAAATACTCTATTCAAGGACCCCAGATATTCTTAGATTATTCTAAAAATCTTATTACAGAAGAAAGCTTGAACTTATTGTTTCAAGCGGCCCATGATGCCAGTCTAGAACAAAAGATAAAGGCTCTATTTAGCGGCGAATTACTTGAAGGTGAGGCACTTAATAATACTGAGAACCGTGCTGCACTTCATACTGCATTGAGACGTCCAAAAGATTCATCACTTCCCGATATTATTTTAGATGGTGTCAATATCAGTCAAGATATACGCCACTGCCAGGACAAAATGGCTGATTTTGTCGCTAAAATTCATGCGAAGCAATTACTCGGTTTTACCGGCAAGCCTATCCAAACTTTGGTCAGTATTGGTATTGGTGGGTCATTTTTAGGACCAAAGATGGTCACGGAAGCCCTCAAGCCTTTCGCTCTCAAAGGCTTAAATTGCTATTACGTGGCTAATATTGACAGTACCGACCTGACACAGACCTTAAACAAAATTGACTCCGAGACAACCTTATTTTTGTTACAGTCAAAATCGTTTGGCACTTTAGAAACGCTCGAAAATGCTTACGAAGTAAAACGCTACCTAAAGCGCAGTGGTCTCCCTGACGATGCAATTGCCAAGCATTTTATTGCGGTAACAAGTAATAAAACGGCCGCGTATGAGTTTGGTATTTCAGATGAGCATATATTTCCCATGTGGGATTGGGTTGGCGGCCGATATTCTCTTTGGTCTGCTATTGGTTTGCCTATCGCTTTTCTACTAGGCATGGATAATTTTGAAGCGCTATTAGAGGGCGCTTTTGAAATGGACCAACATTTCCAGCATCAAAATTTTGAAGAGAATATGCCCGTGATCACGGCATTATTAGGCATTTGGTATCATAGTTATTTTGGTGCAGATTCACATGCGATCCTACCCTATGATCAGTATTTACAGTTTTTCCCGGATCATCTGCAACAATTGGATATGGAGAGCAATGGCAAAAGTGTTGATCGTTCAGGGCAAGCACTTAATTATAACAGTGGCCCGATTATCTGGGGAGGAATCGGCTGCAACGGACAACATGCTTATCACCAACTTTTACATCAAGGCACACAATTAACCCCATCGGACTTCATTGCTTCATTGTCCAGTCATCACCCTATTGGGACCCATCATAAGCACTTATTTGCCAACTGCTTAAGCCAGTCCCAAGCCTTAATGAAAGGAAAAACCTATGATGAGGCTTTGCAAGAATTACTGCAATCAGGTATGCCTGAAGCGCATGCCAAAAAACTTGCCCCTCATAAAGTCGTCAAAGGTAATCAGCCAAGTAATACCTTGATATTCGATGAACTAAACCCTAAAAGCTTAGGTGCCTTAGTCGCGCTTTATGAGCATAAGGTATTTGTTCAGAGTGTGATTTGGGATATTAACCCTTTCGATCAGTGGGGAGTAGAGCTGGGTAAAACACTCAGTAATAGTTTATTCAATCAACTCGAAAGTGGGCAAAATGAAAATGACATCGACTCATCAACTGCGGGTTTACTTGCTAAATACCCACAAGCGTAATTCAATCTAGATTGCATTAACTTGTGCTCAATACTAGAAAAAAGAAAGAAGATAGAAAATATCTAGCAAAAGAAAATGCTCGTAACGGTGTATTCTGTTAGCCAAATTTGCTGGCAACAGGAATGATTGGGGCGATGATTAAACGATCGGGTACGATTGCGTTATTTTAGTCAAAAGCTAAGCTTTCCAGACAAAATTAACTTGCCAGAGTTTTTGCTGCTTTTCAATTTCTTCTCGATGACTGTTCCATAAAGACTGATAGCTTTTGCTTGTTTTAGCATCCACAACGTTCGGTGCCAATTCAGCCATGGGCAATAAAACAAAGCCGTTATAATACAACTCAGCTCTTGGCAGCTCTATACCTTGATAAACGCCCACAGCATCACCAAAGGTCAAGATATCAATATCAAGAGAGCGAGCTGAAAACCTGGGCCCACCTCGTTGGCGACCATTATCATCCTCAATTTTTTTAAGACAGGCCGCTAACTCAGACAAAGACAAGCGACACTGAATTTCAACCACCAAATTAAAGAAACAATCACCTTCGAAGCCCACCGGCTCACTTTCATAAACTGGTGATAGTTTCAGTTCACCAAAGTATGCCTCTAGCTGATTCAAGCCAGCATTAATATTGTGTGTTCGGCTCATATTAGAACCCAAACTCAGAAATACCTGGGTCATTGAGTTTTCTCTATTGAGGAAAGGCGGTTACGTCTAAACACCCGAACACCGACTTGTTTCGCTTTTGGCACTGCGCCAGGCTTGCGAATGCTTAATAAAATTGAATCGATAGAAAAACAACTCAAGAGCTTTTTCGCCAGTTTTTCAGCTAGAGCTTCTAATAATTGATGATGTTGTTCTAATGTCACTTCCTCAATAATATTGCAAACAGCGACGTAATTTATTGCATCTTCAATGGCATCCGATTCACTTGCAGCAGAAAAATCGCAATAGAGCGTTAAATCAAAGATCAGTTTCTGTAGGATTTCTTTTTCCCAATCAAAAACACCAATAGAGGCTTCCACTTCAAAACCTTCTACCAACACAGCATCGTACTCTATAGCCTTTTGGTTATTCATACTGTTGAACCTTTTGTTGCCAATGATTCAAGTGTGTCCATAGGCCAACGAGGCATAACTTTAAACGCTTCGCTCGTTCTCTGACCAGCCATTAAACGCTGGCAGCCAGCATAGGCAATCATCGCGCCATTATCTGTACAAAATTCCGGTCGTGCATAAGCAACCTTGGCATCATACTTAAGCACCATTTCTTCTAGTGTTTCTCGTAAGTGAGTATTCGCACTTACGCCACCGGCTATCACTAAAGTCTTCATACCCGTTTGCTCTAAAGCTCGGCGACATTTGATTTTTAAAGTATCAACCACGGCTTCTTCGAAGGCTAAAGCGATTTCAGCCTTATCTTGTTCGAGTAAAGCCCTTTTATCTTTAATTGCCTGCACCGTATTGAGTGTATACGTTTTAAGGCCGCTGAAACTAAAGTCTAATCCTGGTCGATCCGTCATCGGTCTTGGAAAACGATACGGCGTAGAAACAAGGTTTTCGTCCTTAGCATGCTGTCGTGCTTGCTCTGCTAATAAGGCAATGCGTGGTCCACCAGGATAATCCAAACCTAACATTTTGGCGGCTTTATCAAAGGCCTCACCGGCAGCATCATCTACCGATTCTCCCAATATCTGATAATGTCCGATCCCCTCAACGGAGACTAACTGGGTATGACCTCCGGACACTAACAAACCTATGAATGGAAACTCAGGGGGGCATTCTTCAAGCATAGGTGCAAGTAAGTGTCCTTCCATATGATGCACACCAATAATAGGTATATCCAGTGCCATCGCGAGTGAATTGGCGATAGCGGCCCCTACCATCAACGCACCGACCAAACCAGGCCCTGCGGTATAAGCTATCGCGTCAATATCTTTCTTTGAGAGCTTTGCTTGCTTCAAAATGCTCTCAATCAATGGAATAGCCTTTCGAACATGGTCTCTAGATGCTAATTCCGGTACAACACCGCCATAATCTGCATGCATATCAACTTGCGAATAGAGTTGATGCGCCAACAAGCCTTGGTCACTATCATACAAAGCAACGCCTGTTTCATCGCAAGAGGTTTCAATACCCAGAACAATCATGTTCATTTCCAAAAATTAGTAGGTTAGTTCATCGTGATTTGTGCTGGCGTAGCCTAACAGACTTCAGCAGATAAATTGAGTTAAGCCGAATTCAAAGGATATTTAACTCAAAACCCTGCTTCAATAAGAGTTCTTTTTCAATTTCCAGGTTAGCAACATTCAGTGGGTTTTCTTCAGGCCAGGCTTCGCCCATATTTAAGCGTAAAATTTTTCCATCGACGTCTAATTGGAAATTTGTTTCAGGTGCTTTTCGAGCGGCAGTTAATACGACAGCAAGACGGAAAATGACACAGAGTTTCTTAAGTTGTACTTTTTCTTTTTCTGTCATGCCCTCAAAAGGCTCATCCGAAAACTTACGTCTGTGAGTCCTTACTATTACAGAAAGATATAACTGAACTAGCCTAGTAAATCCTGGAAGCTCGGAATAATAAATAAGATAGGCACCATGATGATGATATTGAGCATGCGCAATTGATATACCTACTTCAAATATCTGACTAGCCCAACGCAGCAAGTTTTCATTTTGTGGGCTCTCAATTCCCCATGCTCTGGCGATTTTCCGATAAGCGTGCAGTGCAGTTTGTTCAACAGACTTCGCTTGCTGAATATCAATTGAGTATCGGGACTGTAAAGAAAGCAGCGACCGTTCACGCACATCTTCATGCTGGATACGACCAAGAATGTCGTATAACAAACCTTCCCTCAAGGCACCACTGGTAAAACTCATTTTCTGAATTTCAAAGACTTCAAAACAAGCATATAAAATGGCTAAACCTGCTGGGAAAATTGATGCACGTTCTTTTTTAACACCTATTTCATCCAAGAAGTTGATATGCCCAAGTTTAAGCATCTTAGAACTGAGTTTTTCAAGACTGCTTCTGTCTATATTGTCATGCGCATAACCAAGGTGTTTCAAGGCATTTAACACAGCTTTAACCGACCCTGAAGCCCCGACACAATTTTCCCAGCCTAAAGCCTTGTACTGCTTCTTAATACTCAATAATTCTCGAGAAGCGTGCTTAACCGCTTTATCAAATGCTTTAGTCGTTAACTTTCCTTCTGAAAAATAACGCTCTCTAAATGACACGCAACCAATATGTAGACTTTCAAGTGCTTTGGTCTCAAAGCGCTCGCCTATAATCAACTCTGTGCTACCCCCGCCAATATCAATCACCAAGCGATTACCACTATCATCGGCCAGCGTATGCGCCACGCCTAAATAAATTAAACGCGCTTCTTCACGACCAGAAATAATTTCAATCGGAAAACCGGCTATGTCTTCTGCTTGTCGAAGGAACTTTTTCTTTTTCTTAGCAGCACGTAAAGCGTTAGTACCGACTATTTGCACCGCCGATGAGTCTAAGCCTTCTATTCTTTGCGCAAAACGGCTTAAGCAATCCAGAGCCCGCTGACTGGCTTCTTTAGTAATCGTACCATCTTGGCCTAAGCCAGCGGCTAATTGAACTTTTTCACCGAGTTTATCAACTATTCGAACCTCGCCATGAGATATTTTCGCCACGACCATATGAAAACTATTTGAGCCTAAATCGACTGCTGCAATGTACTCTGGCGGGTTCTTTTGAAGGTTATTACTAGTAGTGTGAGTTAACACGTCCTTGAAATCCTCTGATAAGGCTATATATTACTCGTTACGATTATTTATTACCTGAGATTACTGTATTGTAGCGCATCATCTTCAAACAGGCTTCTCAAACTTTTATTGGAATGAAATCATGAGCGATAACATCATTAATGTAACCGATGCTTCTTTTGAAACAGAAGTATTAAATTCAGATATCCCTGTTTTAGTAGATTACTGGGCAGAGTGGTGTGGTCCCTGCAAAATGATTGCCCCTGTTCTCGAAGACATTGCTGATGACTATGCAGGCAAAATAAAGATCTGTAAATTAAATATTGATGAGAACGAGAAAACACCACCAAAGTTTAATATTCGCGGCATTCCAACACTAATGCTATTTAAAAATGGCAACGTTGATGCAACCAAAGTAGGTGCTTTATCTAAATCTCAATTAACGGCTTTCGTTGATAGCAACCTATAAACCTTATTTACAAATAAGCGGATATCTAAGTTAATACCCCTATAACGACGGTAAATATCCGCTTTAACTAGACAGATTTAATCCTTCCAAGCTGTGATTATGAAGTTCAAAATAGACGGTGGCATCCTAGCTGGTGGTTTATCCTCAAGAATGGATGGAAAAGATAAAGGCCTTCAGACCTTCAATAATCAAGCCATGACGCTTTGGGTATATCAAGCCATTTCCCCCTTTGTCGATACGGTCTATATCAATTGCAACCGCAACCATACACGCTATCAAGAAATAAGCCCCCACACCTGCTCTGACACCATAGCGGGTTTTCAAGGACCTTTAGCCGGTATTGTTAGTTTAATGTCAGCCAGCGATGCTGACTATTTGCTCATCAGCCCTTGCGATACGCCATTGCTTAATCAGGCCTTTGGAAAAAAGATGTTAGCCGTTTTAAACGATAAACTTGCTGATGATCCACATCAAACTATTCTGATTGCCGCTAAAGACGAAAATAGAAGCCACCCGCTTCACCTTTGTATTTCAATAAAATTAAAACACAAACTTGAACAAGCCATTGAAAATGGCGAACACCGAGTAATGCAATGGGTGCGCAATAATGATGTGCATTGGGTAGATTTTTCAAAAGACGCGAGCCCTGATAATACCGACTATTTTGTCAACTTCAATACACTCGACGCTTTAGAAAAGTCTCAGACAAGTAAGTAAACACTCACTTTCATGGTGTTTCAGTCAACTTTAATGCTGTAAAATCTGACTTAGAAATAATTGCAGTCGATCTGTTTCTGGCTTATCGAAAAATTCATGCGGTGTATTCTGTTCAACAATTTCGCCACCATCCATAAAAATAACCCTATCTGCGACTTTTTTAGCAAAGCCCATTTCATGGGTGACACATAACATTGTCATGCCTTCTTCGGCAAGCTCTACCATGACATCTAGCACTTCCTTAATCATTTCTGGGTCCAGCGCAGAAGTGGGCTCGTCAAACAACATAATTTCTGGCGACATACACAGTGAGCGTGCAATCGCGACACGCTGTTGCTGTCCGCCCGATAGCTGTCCTGGAAACTTTAATGCCTGATCGGGTATTTTTACTCGCTCCAGATAATTCATGGCTATTGCTTCTGCTTCTGCTTTAGACTTTTTCTGTACCCAAATGGGGCCTAAAGTTAGATTGTCTAAAATACTTAAGTGGGGGAATAAGTTAAAGTGCTGAAATACCATGCCCACTTCACGTCGAATAGCCTCAATGTTTTTAACATCGTCAATCATTTCAACGCCGTTCACGGTTAAAGATCCACGTTGAAACTCCTCTAAACGATTAATACAGCGAATCATAGTCGATTTACCGGAACCTGAAGGCCCGCACACCACTATTCGTTCACCTTTTTTAACGGTTAAATTTATATCTTTGAGTACATGAAAATTCCCATACCACTTATTCAAGTCTTTGATGACAATGATCTCTTTGTCATTCGTTTTTTTGATTGCTTGATTATCTGCACTCATGATAAACCCTTAATTTTTATGACTAGTGTCTAGTTTCTTTTCAATCGATGTCGCAAGGAGAGACATACTGAAACAACATATCCAAAAGATAAATCCAACAAACAAATAACCCTCAATAGCATGACCACCTAACCAATTTGAATTACTCAAGGCTGTCATGATGACTTGAAGCATTTCAGGAACCGCAATAACCAATAAAAATACTGTATTTTTAAAAACCATCACAAAGGTCGCTAAGATATTTGGCATCGAGACCTTAATCACTTGTGGAAAAATAATTAAAAGTGTTTTTTGCCAATAACCTAAGCCTAAGGAATCAGCCGCTTCATATTGACCACTTGGGATTGCTTGAAAACCACTCCGAAAAACCTCAGCCATATATGCAGACATGAATAGGATAAGAATGATCCATACACGTAATAACTTATCAACAGAGACTTCTGCTGGAAAGAATAATGGCAACATCACTGAGCCCATGAAGAACAAGGCCAAAATGGGGGTACCACGGAAAAATTCAATACAGGTGACGCTCACAGAGCGAGCAAACGGCATATCAGAGCGGCGACCTAAGGCCCATAAAAAACCAAAGGGGAAAGCAATAATAATACTCGCAGCCGCCAATAAGATATTTAAGGAAAAGCCGCCCCATAAATTAGTCGTAACCTGCTTTAGCCCTATATAACTGCCATCTAAAAATAGTACACAAACAAAAGGTAATACCAAAAATGCAGGAACAGAAATTTGATTACGTATACGTGCAGGTAAAGTAAAAGATAAGGCAATCACGCCTGTAAGCAAAATCAAACAAAGGTTTACCCGCCATAGTTCACTGTCAGGGTAACTGCCATAGAATATTTGCTGTGACCATGCCCTGATAAATACCCAACATGCACCGTCTTTTACGCAATCTGCTTGCGTCGTCCCACTCCAGTTCGCGGAAATAAATAGCCAATCGATCATACCTGGCAAAGTAGCAATCAGTGCAGCGAGAATCAAGATTGAAGCAAGGATATTAAGAGCTGAAGAGAAAAGGTTGTTTTTTAACCACCCAATAGGCCCGGTTGTTGAAATAGGCGCTGGTAGATCTGGTAGAGGTTTAAATTCTTTCATTTGTCTGATTCCCCTAACGCGAACTTAGTTCGCTACGTTTATTAAAGTGATTCATCACAAATGAGATAAACATATTAATAACAAAATAGATCGCTAAAGTCATGAACATGATTTCGACAGCTTGGCCTACCTGATTCAATGCAGAACCCGCAAATACGGTAAATAATTCAGGATATCCAATGGCGGTTGCGATGGTGGTATTTTTAACCAGGCTTTGATATTCACTATTTAACATTGGTGTAATCACACGCATTGCTTGCGGGACGATGATCAGTGACATAATTTTGCTTTCTTTTAAACCGATACTTCTAGCCGCTTCAGTTTGCCCTTGAGGCACTGATTGAATCCCCGCTCTCACTGCTTCAGCAATAAATGCACCGGTATATACAGATAAGGCTACCGCCAAAGAAATTAATTCCGGAATAACAGTAATCCCGCCCTTAAAATTAAAACCCTTTAACGCTGGGTAATCAAAGTGAAAAGGCATGCCAGAAAGAAGCAAAGCCAAAAGCGGTAAACAGGTTAGCAGGCCTAAACTAGCCCACCCAAGAGGAAACTGAGCGCCAGTTAAGGCTTGCCGGTTTTTTGCCCAACGTTTGAGCATAAACACACAGACTATCGCTACCACAATGGCACTATACACAAAGCCAGAGCCTGACTCTCCCACCAGCTTGGGTAAATATAAACCTGTCACATTTAAATATATGGCATCCCCTAAATTGATGCTCTCTCTTGCAATAGGAAGGGTATTGAAAACTGAATACCAAAAAATAACCTGCAAAATAACGGGAATATTTCTAAATATCTCAACATAAATAACGGCTATTTTTTTTATTAGCCAATTACGAGAAAAGTAGGCTATCCCAAAAATAAAGCCTAAAATCGTCGAAAATATAATGCCGATCACAGAGACCAAAATAGTATTCAATATACCGATAAGAAATATTTTCGAATAACTATCCGTCGTCTGGAAAGGTAGCAATGACATGAGTACATCAAAGCCTGCAGATGAATCTAAAAAACTAAAGCCACTCTTGATACCTTGGGCTGACATATTCGCTAAGGTATTAGAAACAATACTGTAAAAAAATCCTGCTAAGAATAACAGTAAGATTGTTTGGTAAATCCAACCACGATACTTTGGGTTATTATAAAAATATTTTGCGCCTACACGGTTAGGACGTGTCTCGAATTTTAGTTGTTCTGCTGTTTTTTTAGAAAACATAAAAATTACTTCCGAGTTGTCACGGAGTCAGGAAAAAATACGACATATAAAAAAGGGGGCTATTTAGCCACCCTCTTTATTCGTTAGCGAATTACCGCATAGCAGGTGAATAGAGAATCCCACCTTTATTCCACTGTGCGTTTAAGCCACGCGAAATTTTCAAAGGAGAATCTTGGCCGACATTGCGCTCAAAAGATTCTGAGTAGTTGCCTACCTGTTTAATCACTTGATAAGCCCAATCAGCAGATAAACCTAATTTTTCACCTAGATCACCTTCAGAACCCAATAAGCGTTTTTGTCCCGGCTTGCCATTAGCTTGTAAATCACTCGCATTAGCTGAAGTGACGCCTTGATACTCACCTTCGATAGAAGCATTCACCACCCACTTAACCACATTAAACCATTCATCATCATTTTGACGAACCACAGGACCCAGTGGCTCTTTAGAAATAACTTCAGGTAAAACAATGGCAGATGAAGGATCCTGAAGACCAATACGTAAAGCATATAATTGTGATTGATCAGAGACTAAGAAGTCACAACGGCCGGATTCAAAACCTGCACGCGTTTGATCAGAGGTATCAAACGTGACCGCTTTATAGTTCATTTTGTTTTCACGGAAATAATCAGCAATAGCCAGCTCAGTAGAGGTACCCGCTTGAATACAAGCATTCGCACCGTCTAACTCAGTGGCAGATTTCACACCTAACTTTTTACTGACCATAAAGCCAGCACCATCATAGTAAACAACACCCGCGAAGTTCAGACCTAATGAGGTATCGCGTGTCTGGGTCCAAGTTGTATTTCGAGATAATATATCAATTTCGCCAGATTGAAGTGCTGTAAAGCGCTCCTTGGCTGTCAGAGGCTTATATTGGACTTTACTCGCATCGCCTAAGACTGCTGCAGCCACACCACGACAAACATCAACATCCAGACCACTCCATTGGCCTTTTTCATCTTTCTGAGAAAATCCTGCTAAGCCAGTACTCACACCACAATAAATCGAACCTCTTTTCTTAACAGTATCTAATACCGAGGAATTTTTCATCGTCGTTGTCTGTGCTGCGCTCACAACGACGGCTTTAGTATCGGCTTTTTTTTCAACTTTAGGATTATCACAACCAACAGATAAAAAGCTAAAACCAACCACAGTACAAAGCGGAATTAATTTTCTAATATTCATTTCCTTACCCTTTTTTGTTTATTTTTACCGAGACAACAAGACACGGTTATTTTCGAGATCAACTCAATACACCATTATCTAATAAGGTTATTAAATTGAAGAATCCATCATCTTTTATTATTTTCACTATTTACTGAATGACATGATAAACATTAGCAGTAATTAGGCTTTTTGCTTAATTTGAATATAGGTTTGCTGAATCATTTTTGCATCTGAGCTGGCACGATGACGAGCTAGAGAAGCTTGTGCAATAATTCGATCATGTATGTCTGACCATTGTTCTTTTTCTTGTTCTGTTAATAATGTTAGTAACGATTCAATTTTAAAAGTCTGCACGATTTCTGCTTCATTAAATAATAACCCCAACCAACACATGTCATTTCCCCAGCCATCAGAATAAACTGTTCGATCTTGTAAGTGTTGATTTAACCATTTTGCAACCCAGATAATATCTTTACCCTTTTCAGCTAAGAGCTCTCTAGAAATACCATGCAGTGCTTCAGCTTCTAAATGCCAAGTAGTCCATTGAGGAAGGGGTTTAATCAGAGTACAGCCTATTTGTTCTACCTCAGTAATAAAACCAATTTCGATAGGGTAAGTTCCCCTTCCCAATCCAGAGGCTTCAATATCTATGATTGTGGGTATATCCATACCTCGTCTCTTCTTATTCTTCTAAAAACCGTTTACAGATGCCAATAAATATACGTGGTTTTTCAGCATGTAGCCAATGACTTGCTTCAGGTATAACTTTCATTTGGGTATTTGGAAATAACTTAAGCGTTTTTTCTTTATATACAGGTTTTATATAGTCAGATAATGCCCCCGCAATAAACAATACTGAGCCTTTAAATACTTTATCAACGTTCATACCCTGCAATATATTTTGATAATTATCATGAATGGCATTTAAATTAAGCCGCCACTTCAGACCCCCTCCGCTTACTGCTTGAAGATTTTTTAATAAAAATTGCCTGATTCCTGTTTCACTTACATATTCCGCCAACACCTTGTCAGCTTCAATTCGCGTTTTATCTCTAGCTAAGTTGATTGCTAACAAACCGGAAAATATTTCATGATGGTGAGCAGGGTATGTCACCGGTGCAATATCAGCCACAATTAGCTTGGTGACACGTTCAGGAAAATCTAGTGCTATCGTCATAGCTACCTTGCCTCCCATAGAGTGCCCCAAGAAACATGCGCTCTCTATGGCACTTGCATCCATATAATCAATAACATCTTGTGCCATTAACGCATAGTCCATCTCATCACTATGAAACGACTGGCCATGATTACGTAAATCCAAAGCATGTACTTTATAGTCATTCGATAATTCTGTCGCTATACGGCCCAAATTATCTGCTGAACCAAATAAACCATGTAGGAGAATTAAGCTTTGACCTTCACCTTTAATATTCGAATTCAGATTAAAATCCATTATTTTCATTAAACTGTTCACATAATTTATATTGTTAAATTGTATTTTGTCTTATCTCTTTCTAATCTAAAAGACATAGGCACGTTTTATATATTGGCATATAAGCCTGAAATAGGAAAAATAAATGATTACTCAGCTCCACCCGATCGAAAAACGTCAACATAGACGACTTCCCGCAGCAAAGCTCCACGCACAATTAAAATCAAAACAGGGTTTGTTTTCAAATTGGATAGATTTAAAAGTATCAGACTTTACACTCTTTGGTATGTCCTTAATCATACCGAGTGAACCTGAATTAGGAAAAAGATTGTCTTTACGCTTAATGCTCGATATGGATATGGGTGAGATTAAAGTTCCACAAATAGACGCTAAAATAGTCAATAAAGTTTTACAGACTTCAGATTCAAATCAAGAGGCGGGCTGGCGGGTAGGCTTAATTTTTACAGGTCAATCAAAACAGTCTTCTGAAACGAAAAGACAACTTCAACGTATTCATCAAATGCTTGAAAAAAATGAAGCGCTTATTGAACGATTAAACGAAAGGAAGGTAAGCTAATTTACTTAGGTAGTTGAGTATATAAAAGTACACTTGAGCGCTAATGAGCTTATATACCAAGAATGCACTTAATATACTAAATCAATGTACTTAAAAATAACACTCAAGGCGCTATAACATCAGCGCCTTGCTATTCTTCCTAGCAAAAGAACATGCTATTTAAATAGTTTTCTAATGCTGTGCAATTTTCTTGTTCATTTACGTTGTGTGGAATGAATATTTCAAATGCCATGTTAACCGCCCTGCTAATGCTTTCTTAATTGTATTTACAGCCCTGTGGTTTATCCTTAAAAAGGATAAGTACAATATAATGAACTTTGTCATTCTTTTCTTGACGAAATGTGCCATAGTTTTGACCGAGTGTTGCAACTCGTCATTAACTAAATAACGATGAAATTTTCTACCTTTAGGCGCTTTACACATAATAATAAATCATAAATTTTTAGGTTTTTTCAATGAGCAAAGGTGTCAAAAAAAAGCGTTCTAAAACCCTTTATGTAAACTCATCTACAGCGAAAACTTTAACTGAGTATTTACTGAATAAAGGTATCGACCCTGCTCTACTCGAAAGTACTTTAAAGTTTGATCTACAAGACCTGGAAACATCTGATTTTCGTTTATCTATTTCGGTATACAATGATTTGTGGCGACTGGCTTTAGAATTTTCAGATGACCCTTCCTTAGGACTAAAATTAGCGCAAAACCCTTATAATGATGAGATGGGGCTGGTCGCGCACATATTCTTTAACAGTCCTACTTTTTCTGCGGGTTTAAAGCAATATCAACGTTACTACTCTTTAGTCAATGAAGGCATGCACATTGAGATAGAAACAGACGATGAGGCAGCCTATGTGAAATATATTTGCGATGATGAGGATGTTTATTGCCCAGCCGATATGGAACATACACTGGCTATAAGCGTACTCAGAGTCAAACAAAACATCAGCGCGTCAATTAGCTTACTTGCTGTTCATTTCGAGCATACAGCACCTGATGATATCACTTTGTATGAGAAAATTTTCCCCTGTTCAATTGAGTTTGATCGACCCCATTGTGCTTTAATTTTCAAAAAAGATTACTTGAATTATAAATTACCCAAACGCAGTGCCTACTTATATAAAATATTAACGCATCATATTGAAGCACTTCTAAAAAAAGTCAGACCTGAGTCAACCTTATCCAATAAGGTAACATCTCTTGTTGAACGTCAATTAGCTAATGATTGTATTGATGCTGAACATATTGCAGAAAAGCTGTTTATGAGTCGACATACGCTATATAGGAAACTTAAGCTAGAACAAGTATCTTTCCATGATCTGGTTGATCAGGTGCGTGAAGAAAAAGCTTATGCTTTATTAGACCAAAAGAAACATAGCCTTAGTGAAGTTGCTTTTCTATTAGGCTTTTCGGAATTAAGTGCTTTTAGCAGAGCATTCAAACGCTGGACCGGGCAATCACCTGCAAAATATATTAAGTCACAAACCACTAAATAACTATTATGAAAATAATTTCAACAGTTCTGCTAGTACTCAGTGTTAGCTCTTGCTCGACTTTTAATAAAGTACTATTCCCTAATAGCAAACACTTACAGACCCAGGGTAAACATGTAATAAAACAACACCCTCTGTGTACATATCGAGAGAATAAAGGCATTGCAGAATTAAGTGCGATAAAAGATAAAGTACACTATTTTATCTTTTATCCGGGTGATGATGTATTTGAACTATATTTAGAGGAAGAATTAAGCTTAGGCTCAGAATATCATGCAATAAAAAATTCACTGATATCAGGGCATAAAGGCTGTCAGAAAATTGAAGTTACGATTAAACCTTAGCAACATAATAACTTCAATAATTCATCGACTAGAACTACCACATCAGATCATCTGGAATTTCATAATCTTTATATGGGTCATCTTCAACATGTTGATCCTCAGAATCAACTTCATTATTTTTATACACAATCGCACTTTCATCTCTTTCAATAACCTTATTGGCGACTAAAGCCGGTACCAAAATAAACTCTTCACCTAATAATGAAATGGCCAAACGACCTGTTAATAGATGGCTTTGCTGCTCTTCATTTATAAAGATCTTTTTAACCTTTGTTTCGACAACAAATTGAAAACCGATTTCACCTCTTTCTCGGGGTATTTCATTCACTTTAATAAGTTGTTTTATCTGAGCTTGGATCGCTTTTTTTTCTTGTTCTTTTTGACGAAGCTTATTTAGTTCACGATCTTTCTCAGCTTTCTCAAGCTTTTGCTGTTCAGCCCGCAACTTGACCTCATCAACTTGCTCAACACCTTTTGGCGTTTGCTTTCGTTTAGTGCGTTTTTCTTTTTGAATAGATTTAGCTTTTTTCTTATCTACTAAACCAGATCCCATTAATTGCTCTTGTAAGGACTTAGCCATTGAATATATTTTCCTATCTTGCATATAAAAAAACGAGCAAGATATACTTTGCTCGTTTTTATTGTTAAACAATACTTATCAATTAAACATCTAAATTGGAAACTTCTAAAGCATTAGTTTGAATAAAGTCACGACGAGGTTCAACTTCGTCCCCCATCAAGGTAGTGAAAATTTGATCTGCAGCTACAGCATCCTCAATTTTTACTTGCATCATTCGACGACATTCTGGGTCCATCGTCGTTTCCCATAACTGGTCTGGGTTCATTTCGCCCAATCCTTTATAGCGCTGAATCATTAAACCACGCTTAGCTTCTTTCATGAGTACGACTAATGTTTCTTTAAAGTCAGTTACAAAGAATTGCTTTTCACCTCGTTTAATATAGCTCTTTTCACTGAATATACCTTCAATTGATTCAGTCAATTTAGTCATTCTGATATAACTTGGCGACTCAATAAACTCTTCACCTAATACATAAGTTGTTGAAATACCGTGCACAAAAACATTCACTTTAGGGAGGAATATATGCTTTTCTTCATCCTCAAAGGTTTCAAACACATACTTCATTCCAGTTTTTGTATCAACAGATAATAAGGCCTGGATACTTTCTACCCACGCATCGATTTCTGATTTGCTCTTTAACATTTCAGGTTTTAAAGCACCCACTTTTAACATAGTTTCCAATACTAATATTGGATAGGCCCTAGATAACTTATTAATAATATTCTCAACGACCCTATATTCTGCCACGAGTGTTTCTAAGCCCTGGCCTGTAATCGCCGGTGTTCCCTCATCAACAAATAACTGCGTCCCATCTAATGCGGACTGAGTAAGGTAACTTTCAAGTGCAGCCTCATCTTTTAAGTACTGTTCTTGCTTGCCTTTTTTAACTTTATAAAGTGGTGGCATCGCAATAAAAATATGACCACGTTCGATAATTTCACGCATTTGTCTAAAGAAAAAAGTAAGCAAAAGCGTACGAATGTGCGAACCATCGACATCCGCATCAGTCATTATAATAATACTGTGATATCGTAGTTTTTCGATATTATACTCTTCACGCCCGATACCACAGCCGAGTGCAGTAATTAGCGTGCCGACTTCTACAGAAGATAACATTTTGTCAAAACGTGCTTTTTCTACGTTTAAAATTTTACCTTTCAATGGCAAAATTGCTTGGGTTTTACGATCTCGTCCCTGCTTGGCTGATCCGCCAGCAGAGTCCCCTTCCACTATGTATAGTTCAGAAAGCGCTGGGTCTTTTTCTTGGCAATCGGCCAGTTTTCCTGGCAGTCCTGCTATATCTAACGCGCCTTTACGTCTTGTCATTTCTCTAGCCTTACGTGCAGCTTCACGCGCACGGGCAGCATCAATCATTTTATTTACTATCAACTTAGCTTCTTGAGGACTTTCTAATAAATACTCTAAAAACAAAGCATTCATTTCCTGTTCAACGGCTGATTTAACTTCAGAAGAAACAAGTTTATCTTTTGTTTGAGATGAAAATTTAGGATCAGGAACTTTTACCGATACAATCGCCGTCAAACCTTCACGAGCATCATCACCAGAAGTATTTACTTTAGAGTTTTTACCCAGGCCTTCCTTCTCAATATAACTATTCAGAGTACGCGTTAAAGCTGCTCTGAAACCAGCTAAGTGAGTACCGCCATCGCGCTGAGGAATATTATTGGTAAAGCTATAGATGTTTTCTTGGAAGCCATCATTCCACTGCATAGCGACTTCAACACCGACACCATCTGACTCTCTGAATGAAGTAAAGTAAAAAACCTGGTTTACCGGAGTCTTATTGGTATTCAGGTATTCAACAAATGCTTTTAAGCCACCTTCATAATGAAAGGTTTCTTCACGGCCCGAACGTTCATCTTTTAATAAAATATTCACGCCTGAATTTAGAAATGCCAACTCTCTAATACGTTTAGCCAGCATATCGTAGTGAAACTCAATGTTAGAGAAGGTGTCTGGTGAAGGTATAAAGTGAACTTCAGTACCCGTTTTGTCTGTTTCACCAATCACCGCTAAAGGTTTGTCAGGGACACCACCATGATAGACCTGTTCATGTACCTCACCGGCTCGTCTGATCGTTAATTTCAACTTACTGGATAAAGCATTAACTACCGATACACCTACTCCGTGTAAGCCACCTGAAATCTTATAGGTATTATCATCAAACTTTCCGCCAGCATGTAAGACCGTCATGATAACTTCGGCGGCAGATACACCTTCCTCTTCATGTATATCTGTCGGAATACCCCGCCCATCATCTGAAACAGTGATCGATTCATCTGGGTGAATGATAATTTTAATTTGTGAACAAAACCCAGCCAGTGCTTCATCTATTGAGTTATCAACAATTTCAAAAACCATATGATGAAGGCCAGAGCCATCATCGGTATCACCAATATACATACCGGGGCGTTTTCTAACAGCATCAAGTCCCTTAAGGACCTTGATACTGGAAGAATCATAATTATTTTCTGTTTCACTCATTTGGCTCTTGCTCCTAAAATAGCAGGTACCACATTTTTACTTTGTGGTTTTATTCTATTGCCTTAATATCGCCATGTTCCACGTGGAACATGTTGTATGTTTCATTGCATTTAATCGTCGTATTCAGTTCGTCTACATTCAGTAATGTGCATATTATTTGTGTATCAAGCTTTTGTAATAAGCTAAAAACATGCGCAAGATTATACTTGTCTAGCTCTGCAGTTATATCATCTATTAATACTACTGTTCGTTTATTTGCAGAAGCTAGTAAACTTTGGATATGTGCAATATGTAATGCCACTACAAGTAGCTTTTGCTGGCCGCGAGAAAGTGTTTCTTCTACTGATTTACCATTTACAGTAATTTTTAAATCAGCTCTATGAGGCCCATATTGTGTAAACTTTCGATCAATATCTTTTATTATAAATTGTTCGAATACTTGTGCTAGTGAACTACTTTTTTCCCAACCTTTATAATAATTTATTTTAATATTTTCATTTAGATGCAGTTGTTTTAGCACATCATATACATGTTCGATATAACTTTCTGTATAGGCAGCTCGAAATAAATGTATTTGTTCGCCTAACTCTACTATTTGTTTATCCCACACAGCTAATTGAATCCGATCTATTTTACCAGTTCGCAATATACTATTCCGCTGTTTTAGACAATAAATATAGTTGTTCCAGACTTTTGTGAAAGGATGTTCCACGTGGAACACACCCCAGTCTAAGAATTTACGTCTTGATTTTGGCGGCCCGCTTAGTAAGCCAAAACTAATAGGGTCAATCACTATTACAGGAGACAAATAAGCCAGCGTCGACGCGCTATTTATATTTTGTCCATCGAGCTTAATCTGCGTTTTAGATACTTTTGACTTTTTAATACCGATAGAGTGTTTTACTTTATTTTGTGAAGAATCAAATGTCTCACCAAATATAATAAACTCATTCGCATCGTTAGATTTACTAATAACATTCTCAAACTTGCGAGTTCGAAAAGATCGACCTGTAGATAAATAATAAATCGACTCTAACAGACTGGTTTTACCCGAGGCATTCAGGCCTGTTATAAAGTTCAAGTGATTATCAAAAGATAAGCTTGTATGAAGAAGGTTTCTGAAGTTATGAAATGAAATAGAATGAATTGACATAGAAACTATGAAATCAGAATTAGGCTATATGATATAGCCCAATCCAGATAAATACTAATGAAGCATATTAAGACGGTTATCTACAAACATATCTAACTCTGGTGCGAGTACATGTACATAACGATCAAAATATAAGAATTGTTTAAGTAACAGTGCAAACTCCCTTGGAAAATGAATACCGTTATCTTCTCCTACTTTCACCATATCCATTAGAATGTTATTTATATCGTCCTCACCTTGTATTTCAAGGCCGACAGTATCAGGTACCATAACATCAAGCTTGTTAAAGACTCGTTGTAAATCATTTGCCAGATCTTTAACGTCAACATCATGGCTAGTGACACCAATTCTTATCATGCCATCGGCCATGCCTTCAAAATGTCCAATCATTATTGCAGAAATAAAATCAGACACAGCTTCCCACGTACCAGGATTAATTCGTCCTACAATGCCAAAATCAATAAAACCAATTTTACCATTTTCCAAAACCATTAGATTGCCCGCATGCACATCGGCATGAAAAAACTTACATTGGGTTAAGCTGGAAAACCAAGTGTTCATGGCCGTAATTAGCGTTCGTTCAGGGTCATCACAGTATCGTTTTATCGTATCCAAATCTGTCAGAGAAACGCCGTAAAAACGTTCCATAGTTAGAATTTTCGAAGTGCTCGCCTGAGCATAAACCCGAGGTACAATGACATCGTCATTTTCAGTCTGTACAAGAAATTCCCGAAACTCATTTAAGTTATTTGCTTCTTTAATAAAGTCACATTCTTCTAACATGGTTCTTTGAATTTCTTCAACCACACCAGATAAAGATGTCCATGAGAGCTTAGGCGCTAAGTACTCTATAACTCGAGCAGACACATAGAGAAAGTTCAAATCAGTTAGTAAAACATTTGCTACGCCTGGTTTTTGAATTTTAATAACAACGTCTTCACCGCTAAGTAATTTTGCAGCATGCACCTGTGCAATAGATGCTGAGGCAAGCGGCACAGGGTCAACATAGGAATAGACTTGCGCGAGAGGTTTACCTAGTTCTGTTTCAATTATTTTTCTAGCGATTGAAAAAGAAAAGGGCTTTGTTTTGTCCAAACAATTTTGAAACTCTTCAACGTAATCTTTCGGAAAAAATGTTGGGGAACTTGCAATGAATTGCCCTAGCTTAATATAAGTAGCACCAAGCTCTTCAAACACATCTCTTAATAATTTCGGGTTTGCAGGTCGCTTGCCTAATAACCACTGTATACCCGTTTTAGCGAGTACACTTGTTGTTTGACCTACTCGAAATGATCCTTTTAGCGTATCTGTAAACAATCCCATGTAACATCTCTTTCTGAATAAATTACGTTTAAAAATTCAAACTAATAATATGAATAATAAAGATTACAATCTCATCGGCATAATGACATATAAATTTCCATCTTCCTCTGAAGACTCTATCAAAGCGGATGAATTAGCATTTGATAATGTCATTTTAATATTGTCACTATTTAAAACATTCATAACATCAATGAGATAACTGACATTAAAACCAATTTGTAAATCATCAAACTCATAGTTTACTTCTAAACAATCTTCCGCTTGCTCATGTTCAGGGTTATTCGCAAAAACTTGAAGTTGATTTGTGCTTAGATGAAGTTGAATTCCACGAATGTTTTCATGCGATAAAATACTGGCACGGCTGAACATATCCTTGAGCCCACTACGCTCAGCATACATCACCTTATCACCACCTTTTGGTATGACACGGTTGTAATCTGGGAATTTCCCATCAATTAGTTTTGAGGTAAATTTATAGTTCCCTATTTGAGAAAATATATGGCTTTCACCAATAGATAAAACGACTTCATCATCGGTGTCAGACAAAAGACGACCCAGCTCGATAATCCCTTTTCGTGGAACAATCACCTGTTTTTCATTTTCTATTGCGAGATCAGTATCAAGAGATGACAAGGCTAAACGATGACCATCTGTTGCTACCATACGAACATATTGATTGCCTAGCTCAAGTAACATGCCATTCAAATAATAACGCACATCTTGTTGAGCCATCGCAAAAGAAGTTGCATCCAACATTTTCTTAAAATCATTCTGAGAAAAGCTGACAGCTAAATCATGTTCACTTTCTACTGTGTTAGGAAACTGATCAGCAGGTAAAGTAGACAATGTGAAATGGCTCTTTCCAGAACGTAAGTGCATTTTTTCGCCTTCAAGGCTTAACTCTATAGAGGCATCACTAGGCAAAGAACGACAAATATCAACCAGTTTTCTAGCGGGTATGGTAATACTTCCAGCCGTTTCTACAAAAGCTGAGGTTAATGTACAAACTAATTCAACCTCCATATTTGTACCTGTCAAAGCAACTCTACCTGGCTCGGCTTCCACCAAAATATTAGAAAGAACAGGCATCGTTTGCTTTCTTTCAACAACACCCGAAATTATTTGTAGAGGGCTTAAGATTTCTTCTCTCGTGATGTTTAGTTTCATTGCTTTCAGCTCATTTTATCTAATGTTGTATATTGTAAATATATTATTTAACTTATTGTTTTTAAACAATATTAAGTAGTTAATATTCTCATAAAATTATGATGATCTTCTCTAATTCCAGGATCAATATCACGTAACTCAACGACTTTCTTACATGCATGTAATACCGTTGTATGATCACGCCCTCCGAAAGCATCACCTATTTCAGGTAAACTGTGATTTGTTAATTCCTTAGCAAGCGCCATGGCCATTTGACGCGGACGTGTAACAGAGCGTGTTCGTCGCTTGGACAATAAATCCGCTACTTTAATTTTATAATATTCAGCCACGGTACGTTGAATATTTTCAATGCTGACTTGCTTATCATGTAAGGCCAATAAATCTTTTAGACATTCACGTATGAATACCGGGGTTATTTCTTCACCGGTAAAATGTGCATTCGCAGCGACTAATTTTAATGCTCCTTCTAACTCACGAACATTAGAACGAATTTTTTGAGCAATAAAAAAGGCCGATTCACTACTCAAGGCTACTTTTGTTTGTTCAGCCTTTTTCATTAAAATTGCGACTCTGGTCTCTAATTCAGGCGGTTCAACCATCACAGTTAAACCCCAACCAAAACGAGATTTGAGCCTTTCTTCCATATTATCAATTTCTTTAGGGTAACGATCGCACGTAAGTATCATCTGCTGCCCCCCCTCGAGTAATGCATTGAAGGTATGAAAAAACTCCTCTTGAGATCGCTCTTTCCGCGCAAAGAATTGTATGTCATCGATTAGTAATGCATCAACAGACCGGTAAAAACGCTTGAATTCATTTATCGCATTAATTTGAAGCGCTTTAACCATATCAGCTACAAAACGCTCTGAATGTAAATAAACTACTTTTGCATTCGGATTCTTTTTAACAATTTCATTTCCAACTGAGTGCATTAAGTGGGTCTTACCTAAACCCACCCCACCATAAAGAAATAGTGGGTTATAAGAGCCACCCGGGTTCTCCGCTATTTGAACTGAAGCGGCTCTGGCAAGCTGATTCGACTTACCTTCAACAAAGGTATCAAAAGTGAAATTAGGGTTCAGAAAACTCTGATGCTTGATTATGGAACCTTCTACCTCTACACGTCGTTCGGCTTTAACGGGAAAGGTCTTAGTTTCTCTTATAGAAGGTCTATGTAACGTTGTTGTTGTTGTCACAGCAGCTTTATTAACTTTCTGCTTATTACTGGCTGCCTGGCTTTCTGATTTGGCCTTTAACGAGCCAATTTTCAAGTTAACACTAGAGGCATAATTTTGAAAATTAAGCTCAGAGAGTATTTCATTAATTCTATTGAGGAATTTTTCTTTAACCCAATCCAATACAAATTTATTGGGTGCGTACAAATAGAGAGTTTGCTCAACGCATTCCCCCTGTAATGGTCTTAACCAAGTATTGTATTGCTGACTCGGTAGTTCTTCTTTTAGTTTAACTAAGCACTCTGGCCATACTTGTTCTTGCACGTAGACGATTTATCCTATTACTAATAGTAGGGTTCTAATTTCACCCAATTGAGTACTTATTGATGACTTAACATGAATAAAACTTCAGTGAACTGGATTTTAACGATTAAAACGTTTAACTGCTAGCCTTAATTTAAGGTTAATAAGAGGGCTGTTAATAACTTTAACTTTATAAATCAATAACATCACCATTTTACACACAAGCTTGTGCACAATTATTTTTTATAAAATTTTTACTTGAAAATCTGATGCAAAATCTCAGATTTAAGTTGTGGATAAATATAGTGATAAAATTGTGGATAATTAAAACCCGATTTTATCCACTTTTTATTCAAGCTAAATACAGTGAAAATACATAAGTTAAACAAAGGGATATTAATACTTTAAATAACTGTTTTTATTTAAAAAAATAGGGTTATGAACAGAAAACGTGCTCAGTAATAATAAAGAACTATAAAAGAGATATATAAATAATATTATATTAGGTCAAAGGATAACTCTAAGTTCTAAGTTCTAAGTTCTAAGTTCTAAGTTCTAAGTTCTAAGTTCTAAGTTCTAAGTTCTAAGTTCTAAGAAGATAAATCCCTTAAAACTTATTTGAAATAAAGTTTGTATCTTAGAAACAAAAAAAGTACAATTCCGCTCCTGTTTTTCAACCAAATTAATTTGTGAGTACTGGAAATGAAAAGAACATTCCAACCTAGCGTGCTAAAGCGTAAAAGATCACATGGCTTTCGAGCTCGTATGGCAACTAAAAGTGGACGTCAGATTTTAAACAGACGTCGTGCTAAAGGTCGTAAAGAACTAAGCGCATAGTTTTGAATTTGAGTTGTACTGATTTACACACTGGTTTTCAATTTCCGAAGTCTGTCAGATTACTGACCTCGGCAGATTATAGCGATGTATTCCAAACAGTAGAGCATAGAGTTTCAAGCAAGCACTTTTTGATGCTTGCTCGAGATCTTAAGAAAGAGTCTACTCGCTTGGGAATTATAGTTGCTAAAAAACATGTAAAACATGCGGTTCAAAGGAATCGAATAAAACGTTTGTTAAGGGAATCTTTTCGTTACAAACGTCATTCGCTTCCAAACCTAGATATGGTGATTTTAGCCAAAAAAGGAGTAGGTCAAGTAGATAATACTACTTGTACTGAAGAGCTCCAGTATTTATGGCAAAAATTAAACCGTAAATTGGCTAAACAAACTAATAATTAACACTGAGTAAATTTGTCAGTGACTAGTATTATCCTAGCTACTATAAAAAGCTAAAAGGTGCCTAAGTTATGGTGAGAAAATTTTTCATCGGCCTTATTCGCGCTTATCAACTTTGTATTAGTCCTATATTAGGACCCTCTTGTCGTTATTACCCCACCTGCTCTGAATATGCTCTAGAAGCAATCCAAATACATGGTCCTTTCAAAGGATGCTTCCTTGCAGCTCGACGTGTGTTAAGATGCCACCCCGGATGCAAAGGTGGGCATGATCCAGTACCCGAAAAAATACAATCTGATGAAAAATAACAGTACATTTCATCAAATTATGTAAACCCTTAACTTGTAGTCTTACGTAGACAGAATGGTAGTGAATTTTATGGATGTCAGACGCGGTATTATTTTTGTTGGCTTGGCGATCGTATCTTACATGCTAGTACTAGCATGGAATGAAGATTATGGTCAGTTACCTGCCCAGCAAGCTGTAACTCAGAAAATACAAGAAAATACACCTTCAAATTCTTTCGAGTCTAGTCATGAAAATACTACTAGCAACTCAACTGAATTTACTGTGCCCGAATCTTCAGGTTCGCAAACAATAGCGACTGAAAATCTAGCCTCAAATACTGTTAAAAAGCTAATCAAAGTTAAAACCGATTTACTTGATCTCGTTATTGACCTGAATGGCGGTAATGTTATTTCAACAACAATGACAGAATATAAAACCGCATTAGGTTCAACAGAGTCATTGCCTCTTTTAGAAAAAAATAATCTTCGCCATTATGTTGTTGAAAGTGGTTTATTTGGCAAAGACGGTTTTGATTCATCGAAAAATGGACCAAACCCTATTTACAGTAGTGAGCTCTCATCTTATGTTTTATCTGAATCTGCTGATGAGTTAACTGTAGATTTGAATTATAAAAATGAAACTGGAGTTTCACTTATAAAGCGATATAGCTTCAAACGTGATGATTATTTAATTAATGTAACTTACCTTATTAATAATCAGTCTAACTCTACATGGGAAGGTAATTTTTCAGGAAAAATCGTAAGGGATAAAAGTGGTGACCCTTCAAGTCAAAGCAGTATGGGAATGCAGTCTTTCCTAGGCATGGCATTATCTAGTACTGAAAAGCCCTATGAAAAGTATGATTTTGATGACATGTTAGAAGAGCCGATCAATGAACAGATTGAAGGTGGTTGGGTTGCATTTATTCAACACTATTTTTTGAGTGCTTGGATTCCAAACTCTGACGTTACCCATACTTACCAAACTCGCGTTAAAAATGGTCTTTATTTAATGGGCTTCATTAGTCCCGCAACCAAAGTTGAGCCAGGAGAAACGCAATCTGTTTCAGCTAACTTATACTTAGGGCCTAAAATAATTGATCGACTTGAGAATGCTGCGCCTAAACTAGATTTAACAGTAGATTATGGCTGGTTGTTCTTCATTGCTTATCCCCTATTCCTATTGCTTGATTTTTTATATGGTCTGGTTCAAAACTGGGCTGTAGCCATTATTCTTGTCACCGTTGTTGTTAAAGCTTTGTTTTTTAAACTATCAGCTGCGAGCTATCGTTCAATGGCAAATATGCGCAGAGTTGGACCTAAGCTTAAGTCGCTAAAAGATCAATATGGTGATGACAGACAAAAAATGTCTCAAGCGATGATGGAGCTTTACAAGAAAGAAAAAATCAATCCGCTTGGGGGCTGCTTACCTATTATTGTTCAGATGCCAGTGTTCATTGCGTTATATTGGGTATTGCTAGAAAGTGTACAGTTACGTCATGCGCCGTTTATGTTTTGGATTAATGACTTATCTGTAAAAGACCCGTTCTTTATTTTGCCTATTTTGATGGGCATCAGTATGTTTATCCAGATGCAGTTAAACCCAGCACCACCTGATCCGATGCAGGCTAAAGTAATGAAAATTATGCCTGTCATGATGACAGTATTCTTTTTATGGTTCCCATCGGGTCTAGTACTTTACTGGCTTGTGAATAATATTTTGTCTATTAGTCAGCAATGGGTGATTACACGACAAATAGAAAAATCTCACGCTTAAGTGTTACAAACAGTGTATGAGTAATTATCATAAAGACACCATCGCCGCGCTGGCTACTGCAGCTGGACGTGGTGGTGTCGGTATTGTAAGAATTTCAGGGCCTCAGGCTCTGACTATTGCAGAAACTATTCTCAAATTCTCCCCTAGAAATCGCTTTGCCCACTATTGCGACTTTCATGATATTGAAGACCAACGTTTAGACCAGGGCATTGCCTTGTTTTTTAAAGCGCCGAACTCTTTTACCGGTGAAGACGTGGTCGAACTACAAGCACATGGCGGGCCGATTGTTTTAGATTTAATCTTAAAAACAATTGTATCTTTGGGTGGACGATTAGCGCAGGCAGGAGAGTTTTCTCAAAGGGCTTTTTTTAACGACAAATTAGATTTAGTTCAGGCTGAAGCTATTTCTGATTTAATAAATAGTACTTCTGAGCAAGCTGCGCGCTCCGCTTTAAGGTCTTTACAGGGCGAGTTTTCCAAGCAAGTAAATGACATTGTTGCTGCTTTGATAAAGTTGCGCATATTCGTCGAAGCCGCAATTGATTTCCCTGAAGAGGAAGTCGATTTTTTAACGGACTCAAATGTACTTAATCAAGTTGATGAATTGATTACACGCCTGGAAATATTAATTAAAAATGCCAATCAAGGTGCGCTCTTAAGTGAAGGCATGCGTGTTGTTATTGCGGGTAAACCAAATGCCGGTAAATCTAGTTTATTAAATGCTTTAGCGGGAAAAGAATCAGCTATTGTGACTGATATTGAAGGTACCACGAGAGATGTGCTTAAAGAGCAGATTAATATAGATGGTATGCCTTTACATATTATAGATACCGCTGGTTTACGTGAAAGTCGTGATGAGGTTGAATTAATTGGCATTGATCGCGCTTGGCAGGAAATTGAACAAGCTGATCGTATATTATTGGTAACGGATGCAAGTAATCCGGATGATCATAATTCTGATCATGCTTGGCCTGAGTTTATTGAAAAGCTATCACGTACAAGTCATTTAACACTTATTCGTAATAAAGTGGATAAGTTAGATGAAGAAGCCTCTATTGATGCGACTGGCCCCTTCCCTATTGTTTCAATTTCAGCGAAATCAAAACTAGGGCTTTCTATATTACAAGCGCATTTAAAAGAGTGTGTGGGTTTTGATGCCACTAATGAGGGAACATTTACAGCAAGACGGCGGCATTTAGAGGCACTGAACAAAGCCCTTGAGGCAGTTTCTATCGGCCGTCGCCAGTTAGTTGAAATGAATGCCGGTGAATTATTGGCAGAAGAGCTTCGAATCTCTCAAGAGTCACTGGGAGAAATAACCGGAAAATTTCGACCTGATGACCTATTAGGTGAAATATTCAGTAGCTTTTGTATTGGTAAATAATTTAATAGCCCTTATCAATTGAAAGCGCACTATCTTATTTTTAGCATAAACGGAGTCATGGATGAGTCAGTCCTCACTATTAAAATCTAAAAATTTTCTTCCCTTCTTTTCGACACAGTTTCTTGGTGCTTTCAACGATAATATTTTCAAAAATAGCTTAATGTTGATGCTCACATATAATGTGTCAGAAAGTTTGGGTATGAATACTTTATTGGTATTAAATTTAGCCGCGGTTTTGTTTATTTTACCTTTTTTATTATTTTCCAGTATTGCTGGTCAAATAACTGATAAATATGAAAAATCCTCTTTAATTAGAAAAATAAAACTGATTGAAATTGTGATTATGCTAGCTGCAGCTGTTGGCCTTATCTTTGAGCAATACTACTTATTATTGTTTTTATTATTTTTAATGGGTGCGCAGTCAAGTTTCTTTGGGCCTGCAAAATACGCCATTTTACCTCAGCATCTTAAGCCAGAAGAACTAGTGGGAGGCAATGCTTTGGTTCAAATGGGTACTTTCGTATCTATTTTGTTGGCAACAATTGGTGCAGGTATCATCATGCAGTTTGATGCCAATTTAATCATTACCGCTACGATGGTGGTTGGTTTAGCTATATTGGGCTATCTAACGAGTCGCTCTATTCCATATGGGGCGCCTTCTGATAGCCAATTAAAGATTTCTTTCAATCCTATCAGCACAAGCTTCGCGCTGATTTCAAAAACGCGTGAAACACGTTCAATATTCCTAGCGATTATGGCAATCTCATGGTTTTGGTTTTTAGGCGCTTCGTATTTAACTCAGTTTCCCAGTTTCTCTAAAGATGTATTACACGGTGACGCGTCCTTAGTTACTTTGCTATTGGCGGTTTTTTCGATTGGCATTGGCTTCGGCTCCATGCTGTGTGAAAAATTATCGGGACAACATGTTGAATTAGGTATAGTGCCTTTGGGTGCCTTAGGCATGACCTTGTTTGGTATTGATTTATATTTTGCTGTTCCTGATAGACCAGATACCGCTATTTCCTGGCTAATGTTTCTAAATGAGGCAGCTAATTGGCGTTTACTGATAGATCTAGCTGGAATTGGTATTTCTGGCGGTATTTTTATTGTGCCCTTAAATGCTTTTGTTCAATTCAGGTCGGAAGAAAAATATCGAGCACGTACCATTGCGGTGATTAATATCATGAACGCAGTCTTTCTTGTGGCGAGCGGCTTAATAGGCATGTTATTTCTGGGGATATTGGATCTAACGATTGTTGATTTTTTCCTAGTTTTAGCCATTATGAATTTAGTTGTGAGTGCGTATATTTTCTATCAGATAAATGAGTTTGTGGCGCGCTTTATTGTCTGGGTATTGTCACATACGATTTATCGGGTAAACGTAAAAGACTTATATAATATTCCAAAAACCGGTCCAGCTGTTTTAGTTTGTAATCATGTAAGTTATGTCGATGCTTTGTTAATTGCGGGTACCTGCCCAAGACCTATTCGATTTGTGATGGACCATAATATTTTTAAAAGTCCTTTTATGGGATGGTTTTTTAGAATAGTGAATGCAATACCTATCGCACCAATTCATCAAAATGAGCTTACCTATCATCAAGCCTTTGATTCAGTTTCTTCAGCTTTGAAAAATGATGAACTAGTGTGTATTTTTCCTGAAGGGAAATTAACCAAAACAGGGGAGATGAACCCCTTTAAAAGTGGCATTGAAACCATTATCAAGCGAGATGCCGTACCTGTTATTCCGCTTGCGTTGCAGGGTTTGTGGGGGAGTTACTTTAGTCATAAAGGCGGCACAGCATTTACGACGGCCCCTAAGCGTTTCTGGTCTAAAGTAAATGTATTAGCATCAGAAGCTATTTTACCTGAAAATGTTTCTGCTCAAGGTCTACAGGATAGAGTTCAAGGATTGCGAGATAGTGCTAGTTAATAACTTGAGTCTAAGTTGTGGATAAGTATTTGAATATCAGTGCTGTTATTAAGTTTTTATATAAAACTCAATAATAATCATAGTCTTATTGATGATAGTTAAAGTTTTATGTCAATTTATCTGTGGATAAGTTGTTTGATAACTTATTTATATTTCGCTCGTAAGTGTTTGAAATATAAAATATTGAATAAATATTCAACTTTAATACTTGTTCGCTGTTTACTTGCCTGCATCATTCAAAAATGCGCTAAAACATCTCCTAATAAACATTATTAAAGCTTAATTGGTTATTAATTGTTCAATTATTGCTGTCATTACGCTAGCGAGTCTTTATAATGCGGCGCTATTTTCTATTATTATGAGGCTTTAAAGTGGATTACCATAAAAATTACGATGTGATTGTTATCGGTGGCGGTCATGCTGGAACAGAAGCAGCGCTCGCAGCAGCCAGATTAGGTAGTCAAGTACTCTTACTTACGCATAATATAGAAACGCTAGGCCAAATGTCCTGTAATCCTGCCATTGGTGGCATTGGTAAAAGCCATTTGGTAAAAGAAATTGATGCCTTAGATGGTGCGATGGCGAAGGCCACCGACCTGGCTGGCATCCAGTTCAGGGTATTGAATAGTCGCAAAGGCCCTGCAGTGCGCGCGACCCGAGCTCAAGCAGATCGTATTTTATATAAAGCCGCCATTCGCGATATTCTGGAAAATCAGGATGGTTTAGATATTTTCCAACAGTCAGCAGATGACTTAATTGTTGAAGGCGATCGAGTCACGGGCGTTGTGACAAACATGGGCGTGCGCTTTCTTAGTAAAACCGTAGTGTTAACCACCGGGACTTTCTTAGGCGGTGTGATTCATATTGGCTTAGAAAATCACTCTGGTGGACGTGCTGGCGATCCTCCTTCTATTGCCTTGGCCAAACGTTTAAGAGAAATGCCTTTTAGAGTGGCGCGCTTAAAAACCGGCACACCACCACGAATCGATGCCAGAAGCGTTGATTTCTCAGTAATGGGTGTGCAACCAGGTGATACGCCTACTCCGGTGATGTCATATATGGGGAATGTGGCACAGCACCCTCAACAGATTTCTTGCTACATCACGCACACTAATGAACGTACCCACGATATTATTCGTTCTGGTTTTGATCGCTCCCCAATGTTTACGGGCATTATTGAAGGAACAGGTCCACGTTACTGCCCTTCAATAGAAGATAAAATAAATCGTTTTGCAGATAAAGACTCTCACCAAATATTTGTTGAGCCAGAAGGGCTGACAACAAATGAGCTATATCCCAATGGTATATCTACTAGTTTACCTTTTGATGTGCAACTAGAATTGGTTCAATCCATTAAGGGCTTTGAGAATGCACATATCACTCGCCCTGGTTATGCAATAGAGTATGATTTTTTTAATCC